>Ga0209336_10001621_pt1 | contig 10952 bp, 14 predicted proteins | sample LinPmetageLP32_FD_184042 | JGI IMG/M metagenome (GOLD analysis project Ga0209336, IMG submission 184042) | Marine viral communities from the Pacific Ocean - LP-32 (SPAdes) (version 2) | ecosystem: Environmental > Aquatic > Marine > Oceanic | place: Pacific Ocean | collected 2009-08-23 | reverse complement strand
GTAGTAATGGTGCCGCAGGATCAAAATGTCTTGCAGTATACAATGGCAGTGCTTGGAAAAGAGTAGACATCAGTGCTACTACGATTGCCGCTAGTTAATGTGTAAGTACATTTTATTAGGGCTCATAGTCTGGATACTACTGCACCACTTTTCTAACAGCGTAGGATTATAACGTATAAATACTTGTGTAGAATATGCTTCTACACTTCCTTTATGTGGTTGGACCAAATCACTCTAAAAGAAGGCCATTGATTTTATAACTCCAATTTTAAAATCACAACCCTTGTTAGTTTTGCTCAGACATTTCTAACAAGGGTTTTTTTATGGTTTAAATGGAAATAATGGTTGACAATCACCATATCGTGTAGTATATTGTAATAGTAAACATTTATTACTCTTAAGAGTAATACTACATTAGTATAAAGGCCCTAGAATGCTCATATTTTAGGGTCTTTTTTTTGGTTGACAATCTGCCACTATTATAGTATAATAAAACTATAAAGCAATATAAAGGAAACACGATGAAACATATAATAACACTTGTAGCCAGCACACTATTATTAGGTGCTTGTAGTTACAATCCTGTAATAGATACTGCAGGGCGTAGCGGAACCTTTCCAAACGCAAAAGCAGTAGAAATAACCAACGACATACAACACTGTAAGAAACTAGCCAGCGAAACTGTAAATCCTGTGTTAGATGAAGTGCAAAATGCTTTTAATTTGTATGTAAGTGTAGGCACACTGGGTATAGTGCCAAGAAGAACCAAAGACTATGATCAAGTTGTTAAAAACTGTTTGACAAACAGAGGACACAGTGTTGTCAAGTAGATTCAGAAATAAAGGTTGACAATCTGCCACTATATAAGTATAATAGTATTGCGAGGTTACAACAAAGGAAAGGAAAACACATATGACTAAAGACTTATCACATTTAACACACATCTTAGACGAAATGAGTGGCGCAGTAAAAATGATGAACGATGAAGTTCTCGTTTGGGGCACCATTGAACGAGATTGGCACGACTTTTGGAAACACTATCTACACACTTGGGATCAACAAGATATGAAGGATATGCTAGAAGTATTGTATGAAGTCAATCAAACAGAGCCCTCAATGTTTCAAGAGAAATATGGACACGTAGATGCTTTTGAAAGAGCACACAAAATCGTAAACAGAACACAGGCACGGCCTAAAAGAAACAACTTAGACACAGCAAATAACAAAACAACCTATTGGAAGTTTGTTATGTGTATGCGTGAAATATTCAATAACGTGTATGGATTAAGCGTTCCCATGGCTAAAAAGCGATATGCCGCACCTAAGAGTAGTATGTTTAAAAGCACAGTGTTTACAAGCAACCTATTTAAAAGAAAGCATTAAAGAATGTTGGATGGGTTCACTTGTGGATTACCCACCCAACTTGCACACAAGGAACTGTGATGCAGTTGTATTTACTATCTGCCACTATTAAAGAGTCTTTAAAGAGTATTAAAGAGATAAAGAGACTAATTACGAGTACGTGAGTTTGCTGTCGCAACTACCACTTCGTAGTAGTTGCAATAAGTCAAAGATCAAAGAGAAAGAGAGCATGACTTCGTCGCCTTTTGTGGCGAAGAGATGACAAAGAACCAACAAGGAGTTATAAAAGATGAAAACATTTAAGAAAACAACACAAAAGAAACAAGAAGAGATGCGAACGCCAGTTGCGGACAGATTGATAGTGCCAGAATTGGTGGAACACATCAGATTGGCATTGTATTGCAATCCACAAACAAATCCCCGCCCATTTGCACTAGAACTTAACATACAACACAGCAAACCCACAGGCGGTTGGCCAAAGGACACAGTAGACCTTAGAAACTATCCCACAGACCTTAAAAACATTAGATACAAAATGCCCAGTCAGTGGAGAGAAACAAGTCATGATTGGTATCAAACTGCTTTTGACCTAGCAGATGATTTTGAAAAGTCACAGAGTCTAGCATTTCCTACACTACACGCAAAAATGGGTGCAAGACTGGGAGAAGCAGGCAATCAAAGATATTATAACATAGCAGGTGTGGTTGCAAGTGTTCACTGTAGCACACAACCTCAAGTGTTATTGCAAATTGCACACTATGATGACGGTAAAGAAAAGTTTGTGGCGGGTATTGCCAGTGAATTCACTCTCGCACAAAAAAGACAGTTTAAAGTGGCACACAACATATACTGGGATGACTTTGATGCGAATTAAAGAACATCCTCTGTATATACAATACACGTTCAGCACAAGTCTCGTTATTGATGACGAACTAAATGCGAGTTTACAAGATACCAGTGAATTTGATGCATTTAGACTGTGTTTAGAAAAGCACAATATCTGGAACTTTAAAATGGATCGTTGCGTAAATGCTATAAATGAAATAGAAATAAGCATTATAGTATACAATGAACTGTTAACAGATGCGTTTCAATACGATTTGACAACACTTATGTTACAAGGGAAATTAGGTAAATAATTGCATAACAGGAGATGGATATGCACTGTATATACATAAAAGAGTTTAGACCTAACAGTAACTGGCACCCAGATGTGCATATGTACTGGCGTTTAATTGAAGTTGATGCTAAAGTACTGACTCAAAAATTACTACGCCGTTGTAAAATTGGCTAAATACTTGTGTAGAACAAATATAGCACGTCATAATATTTTCCGTATTATTGTTGTTAATATCCTCGCAGATTATAATTTGTTCTACCAATTGATACACTAGAGTTAGAGAGTTATCTTTCGTGTATCCTGTTCCTAAGTTTCCAACCTAGCGAACCCTATATTTGCTTAAACTCTCACAAGGCTCTCTTGTACTACCTCCCATGGATGGTATGAGAGGGCCTTTTTTTATATAAAGATAAATAACTTTGTTATAACAAAATACCTTTTAAAGGAGAAAACTCAATGTCCAATCTTACCTTAAGACAGACAACAACGGCGACTGATCCAGGCAGTACAACTGCTAAAAATTCAGCTCTCTCACATACAGAATTAGACAGTAACTTAATACTGTTAAACAATGAAAAATTAGCAAACCTAGTGGAAGACACAACTCCACAATTAGGTGGCACTCTAGATGCCAATGATAAAGAAATTACAAACAGTGGTTCAAATGCATATATTGACGTTGGTAAAAGAATCCAATTAGATGATAATGTAGCAGACTACAGTTTACTATTAAATAACCAAAACACACAGGGCCTGGGCCTTAAAATTACAGCAGGTGATGATGCATACTCAGGTTCACTAGCAATTTTAAGTGTAGCAGACAAAGACGACACACTTGTACTAACAGCAAAAGCAAGTGGTGAAGTTATTGTTTATGAAAACCTTTCCGTAGGTAAAACAGGTGACGCAAGTCAAACATATATTACGCCAGGTGCTGTCAGCACACTAAACAGTGGCGAAAACTTGAATATCACAACAAACAATGGTGTACTTTCATTTAACAGTTTAACATTCCCAGGCAGTGATGGTACTGCTAATCAAGTACTACAAACCAACGGTAGTGGTGCGTTAAGTTTTGGTGACAAAGCAGAATTAGTGGACGACACAACTCCACAACTTGGCGGAGCATTAGATCCAAAAGGTCAATTAATTGGACCTGATAGTACAAGAGCTTATCAAATACAAGGTAACCAAGCCTCACCTAGTAGTAGTAACTATGACAGTTTTAACAACACTAGTAGAGTATATGGTCACGTTAGAATTAACGAAACAACACAACCAAGCAACAGATATCACAGTAATATGAACTTGTCGCTTGTAACAATGACTAGTGATGCAGGTTCACAAAACGGACGTTTAAGACACAACTACTTTGAAGGTGTGTTAGAGATGGATGGTAATAACAATGCACAAACTGGCTTTGGTAGAGGTCATAATGGTGTGTTTTTATCAAGTATGGCTAAGAACAGTAATGCAAGTAACACTGCAAGTACACTAGCACAACAAACTGGTATAACTATTGCACCACAAGTTGCAAGTACAAGTACAGGTGGATTAACTGTAACTGATATGAGAGCCATTAACATGGAACCAAATATCAACGATACAAACGGTACAGTTACAACGCTATATGGTATGTATTACAACACAAGTAATGCAGGAACTATTACAAATCAATACAGTTTTTATGGTAATGAACCAACTGCAAGTAATTACAATGCTGGTGGTTTTCAATTACCCGTAGTTACAGTTTCAAATTTAAGTACACTAGCACAACGTGAAGGTAACACTGCTTATGTTAGCAATAACACAGCAGGTACACCAGCAGTTGCAAAATGTCAAGTGTTTTATGACGGTGCAAACTGGAAACTAACACATGAGCCAGGCACAACAGCCGCGTAGGCGTAAGGAGAATAACTTATGGCAACATGGCCCAATACAAAAGCAACAACCTCGCATTTATCAGACGGAACAGATGATCCAAATCAGGCTAGACCTCAGATAAGTCAAAACATTGATAATGTTAACAGCATTATTGATTTTATTGAACCCTCAAGTTTAGCACAAGGTGACATACTACAGTATGACAGCAGTGACGCACGTTTTGAGAACAAAACACTTGCACAAGCAGGACTAGAAAAGAGAGTATACCTTAGTTTACTTTCAAATTCAGGACAGGGCAGTGTAAACTTTTATAGGTTCAATGAATTAAGTGATGCATACGGTATTAGTACTATAACAGGTGCAGGTAAATTGAATCTTGCAACAGGTACATATACAGTAGAAGCAAGTCTAATGATAGATGGCGGTAACTATGACAGTAATCCTTTTTTAACAGGACACGCAGTATATGTTGCGTTTACAAGAAAAAGCACAGCAGGTGCAACTGTAGGAACAAGTGCAGAAAATTACATGATTCCTATACAAAAATTTGTGGTATCAAGTGCCACACAAGACTATTTCATACAGTTTGATAGCTCAAGTACAAGTGATCCTTTTAGCAATCCAACTGATGTAATATTTAAAATAACAAAGATATCTTAAGGAGATAAAACATGAGTTCAGCCACAAACGTATTAGAACTAAAATTGCTTGACCATTTAGTTGGTAATGCAACCTACACTCCAGGCACATTATATCTTGCACTAGCGACAGCAGTAGCAGACCCAGAAGCAGGTACTTTTACAGAAGTAACTAACACAGGTACTGCATACGCTCGTCAAAGTCTAGCGGCAAGTAATTGGGCTGGAGCGGCTTCAGGTAGTGTAACAACAAGTGCAAACGTACAATTCCCAACTGCAACAGCAAACTACGGAACTGTAACACACATTGTAATCGCAGGTGGAACAGGTGCTGATGCACAAGGCGGTGGTGATGTATTAATCACACAAGCCCTAACATCAAGTAAAACTGTTGAAACAGGCGATACATTCGTTGTTAACACTGGCAACTTAACTATTAACTTAACATAAGGTTAACAGTTAGATGGCAACAGTAACAGGCGTAAGCGGTAATTATAGTACCCCAGTAGATTATGTTGACACAACATATACTATTGATGGCGCAGTTATCGTTGTATCAGCCAGTGCTACTGCCAGCATTGAACAATTTGATTTAACAGTAAGAGGCGGATCAATACAATGGACAGACTGTGGTACTTGGGCATCATGGCCCAATAACCGTTGGAGTCCTGGAATTGTACCACAACTCGCAGTTACATCAAGTGCAACGCCAAGCATAACAAGAAGTAGTGGAACATTAGACCCACAAATTACACTAACAGTAAATACTACGGGTAGTGCAATATTTGGGCCAACAGTTGCAAGTGACATTGTAACAACTACTGATGCACAGGGTAATGTAACATTTAGCGGTGCCTCTAGTGCTGATATTGTATTCACAGTTGATGCAGAAGGCGGTAAACTATTACATGGTGTTGCAGATCCACAATTAACGTTAACAACGGTAGTTGTAGGTGAACGAAGACCAGGCGGTACAGCAACAGCACAGTTAACACTGACCACTGTTGCGGCAGGTGTTATAAGAGTAGTAGGAACAGCAAGTGCTGACCTAGTACTAACTGCAAGTGCTGAAGGAACAATGGTATTTCAAGGAAATGCTACTGCACCTTTAGTTTTAACTACAACACTAACAGGTGGATTGGTGCAAAAGCCAAGTCAACCTGCAACAACATATGCGGTGCCTAGTGAAACAAGAATATACACACTTGGACTAGACAGCGCCAGAACATTCACTATTGCTAATGGTGAAACAAGAGTGTATAAAGTATTGCATGACACAAGAACAGCAACCGTGCCAAGCGAAACAAGAATACAACCAACGGAGGTTTATTAATGGCAACATTAACAGGATATAAAAGAGACAGTGAAAGTCTATATATTGATAAAGATCCAGAAGCAACACTAATTTACACTTTTGACTATTCAAATTGGTTAGGCACAGGTGAACAAATTACTACAAGCAACTGGACCATTGATGCAATATCAGGTGACACTGATGCACTAACAGTAAGTGCTAGTATTATTGCAACAGGAAACAAAAAGACTGTTATTACACTTACAGGTGGCACAGCAGGTAACATTTATACTGCAAGAAATACTATTATAACAGATGACAGTCAAACAGAACGCAAATTTTTTAGAATTGTATGCGAACAGCGTAGTTTCTAAACAACAAGCGTGACCATAACGGGAGAAGGGGATAAGATTATGAGTGATACCCAATCACCAAAACAAGAAAAGAACAAAGGTGGCAGACCAAAAGTCCACAACTTTGATTATGAACAAATAACTCGCCTAGGCGAGCTTATGTGTACCAAACAAGAGATTGCCCATGTATTGGGCTGTAATGTTAGTACAATAAAGCGTGATCAAAAGGCGTTAGATAGTATTGAAACAGGACACAGTTTAGGTAAACTAAAACTGCGTCGTGCAATGATGCGTAATGCTTGTGACAATATGAATGCCGCTGTACAAATATTTTTAAGTAAAAACTTATTAGGTATGAGTGACCAAGGATTAATAGACAGTACTAACAATGCTCCATTACCTTGGAACGAAGTACCACAAAAGGAAGATGATGCAACTGACGAAACCACAACAGACGATAGCCAATGATAAAAATCGCTGGCGCATAGTTGCGGCAGGTAGAAGATTTGGAAAAACATATCTTGCCATTCGTGAGATGTGTTTCTTTGCAAGAAATCCAAACAAAGTTATATACGCCTGCTTTCCTACATACAGAATGGCAAAAACAGTTGTATGGGAAGAACTAAAAGAAAGATTAACTGCTATAAGGTGGGTAAAGCGAATAAACGAAACTGAACTTACAGTATATTTGGTTAATGGTAGTAAAATAGTTCTAGCAGGAGCAGACAATCCAGATAGACTTCGCGGTATAAGTTGTGACTTTGTTGTGTTTGATGAATTTGCAGATATTGATCCTAGTGTATGGACAGTAATGCGTCCTACACTTGCAGACAGAGGCGGACACGCACTATGGATAAGTTCACCCAAAGGTAAGAATCACTTTTATGAATTATACTGTTGGGCACAAGCAGAAGAAGGCTGGAGTACATACAAGTTTACAACACTAGAAGGTGGCAATGTACCAGAATATGAAGTAGAAGCCGCAAAGCGAGAAATGGATCCTCGTAGTTTTAAACAAGAATTTTTAGCAGACTGGGTTGATTATGTGGGCCTAGTATATTATGCTTTTAACGACATTCACGTACACAAATCTGACCAAGATGATGTGAAAGAGATATGTGTAGGCATGGATTTTAACGTGGATCCTGGCTGTGCTGTAATTGGTAAACAAACAGCACAAGGTCTACACATATTTGATGAAATAGAATTAAGAAATACAAATACTTTTGAGATATCAGATGAACTACGCAAAAGATATCCAACAAGTATCATCAAAGTATTCCCAGATCCTGCAGGATCACAAAGAAGAACAAGTTCAAATACAACAGATCATAAAATATTACACAATGCAGGGTTTCAAGTGTTTGCTCGTAGAGCTCACCCACCTGTAAAAGATAGAATTAACAGTGTAAACAGTGCGTTTAGTAGTGGCAAATTACTCGTTGACCCTAAATGCAAAAGTTTAATCAATTGTTTAAACAAATTGTCCTACCGTGAGGGCACAAATGAACAAGACAAGAACAGTGGAATAGATCATATGCCAGATGCATTAGGTTATCTTGTAGAATATCTATATCCTATTAAGAAAATACAAACCGCACGGGTTGAACCAGCACGTTGGGCCATGAATGCACCTGCGATGCGTAAATTTGGGTAAATAACAGTAAGGACATAAACAATGTATACAAACGAAGATATAAAAAATGTACATCCTGACTACGCGGCTAATATCCAGCGTTGGCGTTTATATGCTGATTCATATGAAGGTGGATCTGCTTATAGAAATGGCGAGTACCTTTTTAAATACCAATTAGAAACAGGCGGAGAATACGAACAACGCCTAGATGAAACTCCATTAGAGAATCACTGTCGCAGAACAGTTGATAGTTACAGTAGTTTCATATATGGAGCAACAATTGAAAGACAATATGGCTCTGTAGAAAACAATCCAAACCTTGTGCCATTCTTAAAAGATGCAGACTTAGATGGTCGCAGTTATAATAGTTTTATTAGAGAAGCAAGTAAATGGGCAGGAGTATATGGAGCAGTTTATGTATTCGTAGACAAACCAGCCAGCAACGCAGGTACAAGAGCAGAAGAACTAGGACAAGGTATTAGACCATATGTAAGTTTAGTAAGTCCTGAAAATGTAATTGATTGGCGTTACGAAAGACAGTCAAACGGTTATATGCAATTAGTGTATATGAAAGTAATAGTTAAGCGTAGTAAAGAAATGCTTAAAGTTAAAGTATACACACCAGAAATGACTGAAACAGTTGTTATGATGGAAGGTGATGACAAGTTTGGTAGAGTTTTAGAATCTATACCAAATGCACTAGGCGAAATTCCTGTTGTAACACTATACAACAATAGAACGTGGAAACACGGTATTGGTATTAGTGATATTGCAGACGTATCAGACATACAAAGAAGTATATACACAGATTATTCAGAAATAAACCAATTAATCAAACTATCAAACCACCCAGCATTAGTAAAAACAAATGGTACTGATGCAAGTGCAGGCGCAGGCGCTATAATGACAATGCCAGATGACCTACCAGATGGTTTAAAACCATACCTATTGACTCCAAGCGGACAGAACATTTCTACACTGCTTGAAACCATTGACAGAAAAGTAGATGCCATACAAACAATGACACACTTAGATAGTGTTAGTGGTCAAAAAACAGCCCGCAGTGGTGTTGCTATGTTAATTGAACAAAAAGCTCTAGCAAGTACACTATCAGATAAGGCGAGCAACTTGCAACTAGCAGAAGAGCAAATTTGGAGACTATGGTGCCTTTGGGAAGGTACAGCATGGGATGGTGAAATTTACTATCCAGATAGTTTTGATACTAGAGACAGAGCGGCAGACCTTGCTAACTTAAAAATAGCACAGGAGATTGGCGTTACAGATCCAAAACTACAAAAATATATGCAAGTAAGTATTGCAAGTGCTATTGTTGACGATAGTGAAACTCTACAACAAATCACAAAATCAATCAACGACGAAACATTAGAACATCCAGTTACCACAGTGGAAAACAGAAGCAGTCATATTCAAGAAATGATTATGCAAGGCATAACAGATCAACAAATATTAGATTTGCACAGCGAAATAAGCCAGGCTGACGTTGACACTGCGAAACAGGAGTTGTTAAACAGCAATAACGAATAGTTATGACTGTAGCAACAAAGAAGCGGCATAGAGGAACTGCACAAGCATATACTTGTGACGCTGATAGAGAGTATTGGCAAGAACGAAGACGAACTTATGTGCCAAATAAAAAGGTTACAGTAGTTAAAAAGCCATTGTTCTTAAATGGTAGACGCTTTGCAAGTTTGGATAGTGTTTGGCAGTTTGATTTGAGAGAAACAACGCATGATATCAGTGAATGGGAAATGACTAATGAACATATCATGGACACTAAATTTAGTATAAAAAGACTACAAGGAGGCCATGCTATTGATTGGTGTAGTAACGCAGGAATAACCAGTTATCTATTTCTTAAACATCATGAAACAGTAACAACAGTTGAATGTCAGGATATATGCATGACATTGGCAAAGACAAATATTAACTCTATGATAAAAAATGGAGAAACAGATTCCAATAAACACAAGTTTATTGAATTACAGTGTAATATGCACAAAGCACACAACGAAGCAACCAAGATTGATTGGAGTGTGTATGATACTGTAAGGCTAGGTAGTGCAAGTGCAGAACGCATTTACGATACTATCAAAAGCCAGTTAACACATTGTAAAACTTTAATCCCTGGTAAAATAGGCACAGGTTTTAAACAACAACTTATTGCAGATGGATTCACCCTTGTGGAGAATCTTAAAGCAGTGGATTATTTTACAAGAGACTAAATACAAGCATAACAAGGAAACTTAAAATGACTGACAATACTCAGGTTGAGGCTACTGAAGCCGCTGTAGAAAATACAGAAACTCAGGCAAAAGAAGAAGTAATTAACCCAACATTCTCACAAGATCAGTTGGACAAAATTATAGAAGACCGTTTGGCTAAACAACGTCGTGCGTTGGAAAAGCGATATGCGGGTGTTGACCCTGAACACTACAAAGAACTTGCTAGTGCAGAAGAGACAAAAATACTGGAGGCTAAGAAAGCCAGAGGCGAATTTGAAGCAGTTTTGAAAGAAACAGTGGAAAAGAAAAACAGTGATATTGACCAATTACGCAGTGAACTACACAGTGTAAAAGTAGATGGAGCAGTTTTAAGCGCCGCTAATAAATCAGGTGCCATTAATGCACAACAAGTTGTAGCACTA
>Ga0209336_10001620_pt1 | contig 10957 bp, 9 predicted proteins | sample LinPmetageLP32_FD_184042 | JGI IMG/M metagenome (GOLD analysis project Ga0209336, IMG submission 184042) | Marine viral communities from the Pacific Ocean - LP-32 (SPAdes) (version 2) | ecosystem: Environmental > Aquatic > Marine > Oceanic | place: Pacific Ocean | collected 2009-08-23 | reverse complement strand
AATCACTGGCTTAGGCTCTTCAACAGGCTCAATCATTTCAGGTAGTAAATTATCCATAGTATAAATAATATAGATATTATATTAATCACTAAATAATTATTAAAGTCTACTCTTTCTTATATGTAGGCAAATAGTTGTATTATCAACTAATTCATTGCTTATTCTTTCTTGGCGATTCACTAAATCAAGTGATAGTTCAGGTATGGTCAGTCTTTCAACATTATTTAATTTAACATATGTCTTTTCATTGGGAGCGTGAAACAAAGGTCCTGAATTTCTCCCACTTGTATCAAATGCTGGTATATGATACAATATCTTACTTATACTATTAGTCCCTCCATTGTAGGATGTTTGTTCTAAATTTGGAACACGAACAAATAACGATCCACCAATTAATTGTGGGGGTTTTTCAGGAACAAACTGAACGTGGCGATCATCATTCGCTACGAGTGACCCAAATACACTCTGTTCAACCGCAGAGATATTTCCAAACCCTAAATCTTTTACCAAGGTTGCTCCACCGGATCCCTGTAATGTGTACGCAATATTAGTTGGATCGGTTACATTACCCTGACCCCTTTCGGCTCCCTGAACGATAACATGCTTATAATCTACCATCCCACTCCCATTATTACCGACGTAGGCAAATGGCGTTGACACATTGGTAACATCGTTGGCTTGTGTGGCTGGTCTGTTATCTGTTAATATCACAATATTCTTTCCAGCACTCTCTCGTTTATCACTGGATTGTTTATTATAACTTGAAAAGAAATCAGATCCATGAACCATTTGTCCTGATAAACCTAATGTGGGATACTTAAATTTGCCAAATTCAGCAACAGGATATAGGGTTTGGAATGCCATCACTTCCATTGTACATTTGGCATCTTTGCCAGTGCCACCAAATTCAAATTTAGGATATAATGCTTCCGTATTATTGTTCAGTGGTTTGAAATTGCTTTCACGAGTCTTACTTAATTTTGCATTATTAAAATTGACTAAATCAAAGAATGTTCCTCCATTAGTTCCTATTTCACATTTGACTTGATCGCCTTGTAAAATAAATCTTACACTATTTAAATTGGAAGATTGAATATCTGCTTTTGTTATCCTTGTTGTGAAAGAGCCACTCCCAGCAAAATATTTGATATCACGTTTGCGTAGTTGCTGTCTTGCTCCTGGAAAATCACCTGTGTTATATTCAAATACAAATAGACCACCTTCCTCTTCGTCATACTCCACACCATAATCAAAGAAGGGTTCTCCATTTGTTTCCGTCATAGTAGGGGCTCCATTATTGATTGCTCCTATGGTAGCACGCGACAAACCAACTCTCCATCTGATATCATCTTCTAAGAATGTCCCACCATTATATTGTATTTTAACCTCAAAAATACTACGACCATTGGCTGTGCTACCGCTGGACATCGGATTCCTTGTCAAGACACTACATGCGGCTTCATTACCATCTGCTGATCCTGCACGAAATAGTAGCGGACTATTAGTCCACGTATATCCTGCCGTAGCGCCGTATTTTGCTCTTTTAGTGCCTGCGATTTCACCATTACCTTCGGTGATTGCTCCATAATTAGCATGCGAGTCGGACCCAGTTCCGATACAACTGAACTGGAATTGAAATCCAATAAACTCTTTATCTGTGGAATCAAACATAGTCGTTACGACACACCGACCGAAGTATTGGGGATGAACTGGATGGAGATTGATTTGGGTTTGGAGCATCTGACCCATTTCCCTGGGAGTATAGACTCCTTTTGTAAGATAGATTGGAACCGATGTTCGTGGAGTATCAGGTTGGGCGTAGGCTGGTGTAACGACTCCTGCTAAATCTTGTGTTTCTGCTGTTAGTTCCTTACCAAAATATAAATAGAATAATGAATTATCGTTCACCTGGTATACAGAGGGTCTATTAAACTTGACGCTTTCAACCGCTATTTCGCTATTCGGTTCAACGATAAGTGGCGATTTAAAAAAATTCTTGAATGTATTGGGATTCTGTAAGCCAGTATTGGAGTCCGCATATTCCCTCTGTTGATTGGAGCAAATTATATATGACATTTATAATATAACTATTTATATTATTTTATATGTAAAAAATATAAATATATGTTTAAAAAAAAGAAAACAAAGGTAATGAAACCTCTTCAATTTAGTAATGAATCGGTTGGTGTGATACAACCTATGAATCAGCATCAAGTCCATAAGGATGTAGCGGATGATAAGAAGGTAAAGATGAAGGATGTATTCGGCAAACAAAAGATACCAAAGGGTTTTCACCGAATGCCTGATGGTTCAATAATGGCTAATAAAGATATGCCTAAAAAGGGTAAAAAGAAAAAACGCTAACTTATTTCAATATTAGCACTATCATCTTCTTCATCACTATATGGTGAATATTCATCATCTTCTTTCCATTCTTTGAATATGGGATGATCTCCGATGATACATTGTATCTGTTCCATTCGAGTTTTATATTTGTCATTCTCCTCTTGTAAATCATTAAGTTTGATATTGGTATAATTCTTTTCCCTATATAAATCATCACTTAATACTTTCATTGATTCACGTAATGTCCCATTAAGATTTTGCAATCTTTCATTAGACCTATGGACTCGTTTGCGTTCTTCAAGTTCACGCATCAAAAATTGATTGTGTTTTTCCAGTTCATTTAATTTCTTATCCGCAACTGATGGTGCTGTTCCAAGTGATTCATCGTTATGTAGTTTAACTATTAATCTACAAAACTTGGTATATAAGTGTTCAGGATCTTTCTTTACCTTTTTCATTACATTTTCAAACTGATAGGGTTTAAATTCCATATGTCCTTTTAGAATATCTCTTAATTCATTTGCTTCCTTTGTATCCATTTATATTATAGTATATATTTTATTGTTTAAGTAAATATTACTAAAAATTTAGTATTTATTTATATTTAAAATAATTTATTTATTTTATATTTATTTATAATAGTATAACATGTCTTATAATTCAAGCTCCGATGGAACTACACCTGATCGTATGTTAAAAGCGGATGTTGGTGATAGAGATCGCCCTTCTGCCCCAGCCAATGTCCCTGACCTTATGCGTGTTGGTCAGTTATCTGCCAACACTGATATGGATGTTGAAACTGATATCCTTGATCCAGTTACATTTTCCCAGTCTTTCTGCCGATTTAGATTACAGAACAAAGGCATCCTTCATTCCAATTCCAAGATCACATTAGCACTGACTGGTGTTAGTGGGAGTGGTGTTAGAATGCTCCCTATTGGAATCGGTGTTCATTCGCTTATAGAACGAGCCACATTAAAGATAGGTGGCAAAACCATTTCTGAAACCGATGATTTTGGACACTATATGGGATATAAGTCAAGATTTATTTCTCCTGAACATAATAAAGAACGTGAAGCCATAACCTCGTCTCGTCTTATTGCTCGTAAATGGAACTGGACTAATAATGATACTGCCGCCGTTGATGATGATGCGGCAGATGACACACAGACCGATGAATGGACGCTAGATATTGGTCGTGATGTACATTCATTTAAATTAGCGGCCGCGAATCAGAATACCCAGCCTTATAAATGGATGCAACAGGTTCACGCTCCTGTCCATCAGATAACTATCAACGATCTATTCCCTTTCCTGAAAATGAATCAATTGCCCCTGTACATGATGAAAGAAGAAATATCAATAGAACTTCATTTCTCCGACAATGGTCAGCGTTTAGTTCATGCTGGTAATATCGGAACTAGTTCCACTACCTACAATATAGACGAGACACAGTGTAAGTTCGTAGCAGATTATATCTATTATCCACAGGAACTTATGATGGCATATGCTCAGGCAAATCGTAATATGTCATTTACTTATGTAGATCATCGTGTGGCAAAACGAACCCTTGTTATTGCCGGTGGTTCTGATGTTACTGCTCAGAATCTGATTCTGAATGTTGGTGGTGCTGGTAGAATTGTCACGAAGGTATTCCAGTCATTAGCAGATACACAATCACAGGGTCAATTGCTACTTGGTAATTATGTATCCCTGGGAACTTGCTCAACTGCTACTTCAAATAATCTATCATTACAAGGTAAAAACGTTCATAATGTTAGATACAATGATAATTTCTTATATCCTATTGATATTGATAATCAGGCACGTCTGATGCATAATCTTGAAATGGCGGAGGGTTCGGTTCCTTTTATCCATACAGAGGAATATGGAACACAGGATGATATAGGTCCTGCCGATTCGTCTGATCTGATCACTGTGGATGAATTTATGACTGGGGTAGATATTGGTAAATCCTTAACTGCCAAAGCAGGATATTGTGCGGATCGCCTTAACAGAAACGAGAGGGTCAATGAGCGCGGAATTGAAGTGTATAACTCGTTTACTGGATTAGCCAAACGTAGCGGTAATGTATCTATCACCCAGCGTGTCTTCTTAGAACTTATGCGATTCGCCCAACTGAATGACGGAATGATCAGCACTTCATTCGCATAAACGAAGTAATCTCCGATAAATAGAAAAAAAATCATATCATTTAGAAACTCTATAATTTTCTATAAATAAATTCAAATTTAAATATAATATATATTAATAATATATATATTATATATGGCACAACCACAATATACAGATACTTTTATATTAGAAGCAAATCGGAGACATAGTGCTCAGTTCTTGCTGGATCAGCCTAATGAAACCGAAGCGACAGGTAATTGGGTAAATGATGTGAATGATGGAATCCACCTTAATGTTGGCGATCAAGTATCGGTCCATTCTGCTATGGTAAGCGATTTGGGGGCCGAGGACGCGACGATTGAATTTAAAGGCAAAGAAATAGCACCGATTGGAGTTCAGACATATGTTGAATCAGTTCCAAGTTATCCTGATGATATTAATGCTTCCACAGGAGTAGATGAGCGGATTGAAATCCAACCAGCAGAGCATCCTACCGAAGTATATACTGAAACAACAACTAAAAATATATTACCTTTAAAAGACAACGAAGCAACTATAGCTATGAATTTTTATAAGAATACAAATGCTGAATATCATATCACTTTACCACAGCAATGGTCTAACGAAGATGCTAAACCTTTGGTAGGGTTTAATATTGACACTGGGAGAGGTAATCTCGCAACTCCGCAACCAGTGGTTAGTGCGACGACTGGTTATGGACAAGTAGCCGTAAGTCCAGGGTCAGATATCAGATGTAGTGCTGATTGGAATTCTTATGGAGGTATTGAAATAGCAACCTTTGACAGAGGAAACTCAGGAGCAGGGACAGGTGGACCGAGAAATGCGAATTTTAAAAATACGCAATTAAAAATAGATAATTCAAGATATCAGTTATTTGTTCGTAAAAAGACATATCGTTATAAAACAGCATCAGATCCAACTGAAAATTCAAATAAAAAATTAATAGATCTTGCTGTCAGAGACCCAGCGTTGGCGGACTATATACCTTTCCAACAATTGTTAAAAATAGATATTCCCTTAGGATTTAATTCACCCTCAGAGGTTGCTTCTGTAATCACAGAACGAATGAATCAATTGCGTGATACAGGTCCAGTAACACTGCGTTATGAATCAGATGGATTAAGAGTACCAACAATACCAGCCGGAACACCAGTAGCAGAAGTAATATCACAGAAGCAGGAATCTAATAGTATTCGGCTTATTAATTGTGCAACTCCATTTACCAATTCCCAGTTGAATGCTTCTGCCTATTTGGGTAATTTAAAGACTCCAAGCAATGCGAGCTTTGACCCAGTGGCAAATTATCTAAGCAGTTATCAATTTGTAGGATTTAAACGTCCTGATTTTGTTCAAAAGGGTCGTATCTTAGCGAAGTTATCTCCATCAACCTATAAAGTAGGGAATGCTTCATTTGATGAAATGCGATCGTGTTTAGATGATTCAGGGATGATACTCGGTGAATTAGGTGAAAATCCAGGATTCCGACAGAATGCTTATACTTATGATTATGTTCCCATAGTGACTAATATAGAATATACCCAAGAGAATTTGGAAAAATATATGGATTGGTTTCAAACCCAAGGAAATTATCCTGAATTATTTGAATTAGATAACAATAATGTTTATAAGTTCGTTAATAAAGGTAATGGTGGAACAGCCCATCAGTATAAAGGCAATGGAGACGATATCACTATCGATACACATCGGTTTGTTCATATGAATACACGTGATAACACAGCACCAGGAAGCGAACCATTCCGTGTTTGTCCGTTTCAAAATGTAGCCGTGAATCCTGCCGCCGTTCCTGACCCAATTGTTTATCCTGATCGCGATGGAACAGAAAACGGAGCGGCATTTGGTTGGGATGGATATCAGACGAGTTATACCTATACCACTGGGACAAGTTTATTAGATTACACATCAGCACCTTTATTTATTAAATTTAATAAGGATGAAGTAAATAATCGTAATTTTTATAGAGATGGTAATTTTAGGTTTGATCAGGCTCCCCCAGGAAATAAACAATTGTATGGTGGGATTATGATGCGTGGATTAAAAAGGTCAACTGGTCTATATGATAGGATTGCATTTTTAGCCCAAGTCCCTGAGCAATATTGTAATCTTACGGATGCGGCAGGAACAACACTCGTAGATTACCCAGCCAATGCTCATTCTAAATGGATAGCAGGATGGACAGGTAATTATTCCAATCGTAAAATAGGTTATGATAAACACTTCTCGGCGTATGGTAATGCGGCAATCATTCCATTCAGTGGATATGCCGCCGAACAGGATCATGGTAGAACAGGTTTATGTCAAAGGGTATTACAGGTCAAACACCTGACAACTGCCGCCGAGAAACAGTATATATATTACACTAAATTCCTAAATCAAATATATGTAGGGGCAAATGCTCCATTATTTAATTTCAATTCAACTAAAAGCAGATTTGAAATAAGTGATCTACATACTCCTGAACGAATCGGTAATCAAGCAGGAGTAGGGTTCACAAATAAGGATAGTACCTATGTTGGGATTCCAGCAACAGAAACTCTCGGTCAAGCGGTCTATCAAATAAATAAAAGACCTGATGGTGTTACCTTTTGTCCAAATTGTGTTCCCTATTCAGGCATTAATTTGCAATTCTTAGGAAATCCTGGGAGTCCATTTTATGGGGAAGCGGTTAGATTATCACCTAATTTCCATCCGAGTATGGAGAAATATAAGGTGTTTGATGCTCACAGCGGAATACTAATAAACAATTGGGGTATTCCAAAAAGAAATTGGGCTGATTCATTATGGGGTATTATGGGATTTAGTTATCGTCAATTAAATCCTCAGGATGATGGAATAATTGGTAATATTAATCAAAGAATAACAAGCACAACAGACAATGATATCGCATTTATAACTACAAATTGTGATTTTATAGCATCAGATATGATGGGTAATTCGGTCAATGTAGTATCTAATAATTTATATAAACCGACATATATAAGTCCTCCGCTTATGCTGATGAATGCCTGTTCTGCCAGTCCGATTACAAATTACGTCAATCCTCCGTTAATAGTTGGTGTTGCTGATTCTGCAACTATTACTGCTTTATCGTTACCAACAAAAACAATTCGTCCTTATTATACGATAAGATCTGATATCTTAACTGATTCATATTATTTTGGAAGTAAAGATCAATTATCTTTGGCACCAGTAATAGCGATTGTGGATAAGATGAATCAGTATGGAGACTTCTTCTATGCTCAATCAAGTGAGCTGGTGTTTACGATTACCAATCCAATTACGATAACATCAATAAAGACCCAAGTATGTGATCCTGATGGCGATCTTGCTCAAATCAGTCCTAATTCGGTTGTGATGTATAAGATCACAAAGAAGAATACCGCTCGATCCGATATCGCGGCTCAAATTCAACAAGCGAAATTAGAAAATAAAAAATAGTATTTAAAATAATATATATAATTATATTAATGTCCCACATAGACGAATCAATTATTGATATAGTAGATAAATTATCCAAGAGATTAACACACGAACAGATCCATGAATTTGCTAAGGACTTTTTGGAATATGTGGAATCAGTATTAGATTTAGATTATGAAACAGAATCTGAATATAGTGATAGCGATGATTCAATTGGGGATGAAGAAGAATTACAGCACTTAATAAATGAAGGTGAATTCTATTCTTTGAAATAGTAAATATATCCAGTATATTATACTATTGTTACTTACTTCATATTTTAATAACATTGTTATATATTTTATTTATCCTACTACTTTCTTTTATATTTTATATTAAGTAAGTGAATAGGGTAATATATACTATTATTATATACTAATTATTTTATTATTTTAATATTAAAATTTATATCATTATAATATTAAATGCGTATTAGGAAATTAATAGTTGATCCTTTAATGTCTGATGACGAGTGTAAATCACTCGTAGGTGAACATTTAGGGAGTGAATGGATTACTAACTATATAGATTATAGTGTTGATATATATGACAATAATAATAATTTGATTTGCAAATTTAGAAAGAAAGCAGTTGATCCCCAAATAGCCGATGTGGGATGGAATAACTACAAAGACCTCGCAAAAGCCAGTAGGGTTAGGGGAGCTTCGGCTGGTATGATTGATCCTAATAATACATATTGGTCTAAAAGAACATTGGCTACGACTACTAAATGGTCTACAACCTATGTTAATAAGGATGGACAAGAATCAAAGATGAAGGTAAACAATCAGGTAGCATCACAAGCATTGGGTTATTATGAAGAAAGTAAAGGACTAAAAAAATTACCTTGCCGATTAACTACATTTACTAAATTACATTATAATAAATATAAATCAGGATTACCATATATAAATGCTTTGAATGATAGATATAAACAATTAAATTATCCTAAATGGAAGGAGCAACATAATCGTGGTAAATTAAAAAAAGAATATAGTATAGATAATACTGCCTATTCAACTATCACAATAAATCGAAATTTTAGAACTGCTCTACACAAGGATGCAGGCGACTTCGGTGGTTGGGCTACATTATCTGTATTAGAACGAGGTCAATATAATGGTGGTTGTTTCATGATGCCTAAATATGGTATAGGCATTGATATGCGTCATGGCGATGTGTTAGTTGCGGATGTTCATCAGTATCATTGTAATAGTGAAATTTGGACAACTCCTGAACAAGATAAATATAATGATTCATTGCCAATGGTTTTTAAGGATAATCCTGAGGTCGGCACAATTGGATTAGATAAAAAATATACTCGTATATCATTTGTTTGCTATCTAAGGGAGAAATTAGTTCAATGTAATTTATAATCTTTATTAATAACCAACTTACAATATCTAATCTATTTATTACAATACAATATATACCCTTTGATACCACGAGTGTATACATTGTAGTTTATTTGGATTAACCTTAATCCAATCGTCAATAGCCTTCTTAACTGGGTCTGTCCAATGGTGGCCAGCATTCTTATCATTTGGATCGCAATACCGACCTTCAACATCGTCAAATATGATAACACCGCCCTTTTGGACTCGTGGCACTATGTTATCAAGGTTTAGTAGTTGCCCTTCATATTCGTGGTTATCGTCAATGTATACAAAATCATATTCTTTGAACTCGTTGCTTTTGTAGAATTGTTTGCCTGTGCCTCTAAACTTGCTTACCTGACCTTGTTTGTCAATGCTTTTCATATTGTAATCAAATATGTCTTCGTATGCGAGGCATGTTGGATCGGTTCTACACCAACTTGATTTATACCAAGGATCTACACAGGTCAGTTTGGATTGTGGGTTTTGTAGAATAAACCGCAAGAAGAATGAAGCACTTTGACCTTCATGGCTTCCGATTTCCAAACATCGTAGTGGGCTAGTTAAATCAATGTGTTTTTGCACGATAAGCCATCTATATAGAGTTCTAATGCCACTGAATGTTCTACGACGTTTGATAGATCCCAATAGTGGGCAATAATCAAACTGCTTTCTAATCTTACCCTTGAACTTGATGTTGTGGTTTAATGGCACATAGTTTAACCCATGTTTTAGCGAATAAAACAACTCGTATTCAATTTGATTAGGCCCAGGCTCCAATTGCGCGAGTTGTTCGGCGAACTCCTCCTGGCTCATGAAGTAACGCAGGCCCATTTAATGCTATATGTAATATGTTTGCTTACTTGATTAAAGTAGAAATCAAATTTTTTCTTAGTTAATTTTCTATTGTCGTATAGTGGTATTAAAAAAAACTATGTATTTATTAATAACCAACTTACAATATCTAATCTATTGGAATTCTTCATCAAATTCTTCTTCTGCGAACCAAGCCTGCTCGTCAAGCAGTAGTTCTTGTTTAGTCAAAGTCCAATCTTCCCAGTTGTTTAGCCGTGCCAAGGCAGTAGGTGCTGTAATACCAATATACGAAGCCCCACCTCGTCTAGCATGAATTAACAATTCAAAGAATGGTGCGACTTGCTCGAAACCCCTCTCGTTTACCCAATCAATTTCCCATTCTGTTTGTGTTGAACTTCCATACTTTCCAATGAATTCAAAAATGCTTTTAGATTTGACACCATGTGCGAACCTACCCCCATCGGCTTGCTTTATTATTTGAATAATCAATTCATTTGGCAATTTTGGCACAGAAGTGGTATTGGTGCTTTGTTTTAATGCCTTATGCGACTTGGTGTTCGTAGGTTGGAGTTGTTTGGGCTTGTGTTTAACCCACGAACTTGACTGGTCGTAGAATCCAAAGGGTTGTTGCGTAGCCATTTAATGCTATATGTAATATGTTTGCTTACTTGATTATAATGGAAATCAAATTATTTTTTAGTTAATTTTCTATTGTCGTATAGTGGGGTTTAATTAAATGCGCTTATACGAGTCAACTAAACTCGCAATTGGCATTCAATAAAATA
>Ga0209336_10001619_pt1 | contig 10958 bp, 25 predicted proteins | sample LinPmetageLP32_FD_184042 | JGI IMG/M metagenome (GOLD analysis project Ga0209336, IMG submission 184042) | Marine viral communities from the Pacific Ocean - LP-32 (SPAdes) (version 2) | ecosystem: Environmental > Aquatic > Marine > Oceanic | place: Pacific Ocean | collected 2009-08-23 | reverse complement strand
TAGCTACTCTGTTTGGAGAGTAGTATGTATTGTACATACGAGTAATCTCTGCTTGAGTTAGTTCTCTATCAAATACTGCAAACTCATCTATGTTACCTTCAAAGTAATTACCATTTGCTGCTTTATCTCCACCAATAGTTAATGATTCTGTGTAAGCAGTAGCACCTACTGAATTTGAAGTCGTGCTAGGTGTTTGTAATACTGAATCAACATATAACTTTGAATTAGTCATATTAGTAACATCAACATAAACTACCCAATGATGCCACTCTCCATCATCTTGAGCAGGAGTATCATTCCAATACCTAAAAAAAGAACCAGCAAAATATAATAATGGTCTGTTTGAATTATAATTAAAATGAAATGCACCTATTTGACTACTTCCATGTCCAAATACACCTAAATTACCACCTGTCGTACTTGACTTACACCAAAAAGAATAAGTAGTAGGTTGTGCTACAGTATCTGCACCATCAGTTATAATACAGTCATCTACTCCATCAAAGACAATAGAACGTTTATTGACAAAATGATAAATTGGTTGAGTGTTAAGAGTAAGTTTATTACCTAATGATAGCATTTATCCTATAGTATATTTGGTATATCCTATTGCTAAGCCACTTGTCAAAGTTATACTTTGAACTCTCATAAATAAAGTCATTCCCGCAGGTATAGTAGTTACTAGAGCAGCCTCATTAGTTGCTTGGTCAGATACTATAGCTGATATTACACTTTCAGTAACAAAGTATATTGCATAAAAATCTTTTCCCGTTTGAGCAGTAGTTGTAAATACTTCTACTCCATCTGCTTGACCTAAACTCTCTATTCCTGATATTGCCTCTAAAGATGGTGCGTTTTGATTGTTAACGATTGGTTCCCCCATTTTGTATATTTTTTATTAAGAAAACAAATAAAACAATTTAATTGAATTACAACAAGAAACTTTAAGAAATTTTATATTTTTTTTGTATCCCTCCTTATGAAATTGAAATAGCAAATTTTTATATATTTTTTTTACACATATGTTTTTCACTTCCAAAAACTTCTGAATATTCCATTTATTTTCATATATCTTTGAATCCTATAGGATATACTGTTGCTCATATCGCAACTAGCACATCTAATAACATATCTATAATGTTTAAAAGACTATCTAAATTAAACACCTTTAAAATAGGTAAACTTACCATAAAACTCTTTCCTCCCACCATAAAATATAAACTCTAATTATGAAATTGGATTTGTAATTATTATGCGGATGTGTAGGTGGTTAAAAGAGCCAAATCTCCTTTTTGACGGAATTTTTCTCAGTTTACCTATAAACTAACAAAATAAATGAATTAACAAGCGTTTTAATCAAAAACTTTTAATAAATCTTTGTTTTTGTCTCGAAATTGTTAAAAACTTTCTTTGAAAAAGCTTGCATAAGTCAAGAAAAAAAGCCGAACTATTACCGCATTTTATACAAATTAATTAAAACATTTAAAAAAAATTTAAGAGGTGCAAAATTTAGGTTTCACACCTCTATAAGTTAACAAGATAGTAAGAGAAATAAAAGAAATAAAAAAGTAATTGTATAATCGTTAAAAGGTATCTTATCGAAGTTAGACATATTATTTATTTTGCTTAATCCAATCTATTAAAACTCTTTTAGCTTCTGACTTATTAAGCTCAAAAGCTTCCATAAGGTAAGGAGCTGCGCCAAACATATTTGTTGCGCCTGAGTCTCTCAAATCATCTAAAAAATCGTATTGGCTAAGCGTTAAAGAGCCATCAATATAATTTTCTTTTAAAGTTTCTTTTAATTGTGTTTTAAATTCGTTTAATTTCATTGTGTGTTTTTGTTTTTAGTTAACTATTATTTTGTGTGAGCGTGCCAATAATTGAGAAAAATTTCTATTTGCTCAATGTCTTTTTTAAATTCTTTGTCCCTACCTGAACATATTAAATTGTCTATTATCTCATTTATATGATAATCTAATTTTATTAAATCATTTTTCAAATTTTCTTTATTCATTTTTTTGTTTTTAGTTAGTTATTAATTTAGTTGTAATTGCTTTGCTTCTTGTTGTTCCTTGTATCGTTGCTCTGTTTCTTCATGCTCTGACCATTCATATAAATAAGAATGGATTAAGCCTTCATCATTTAACTTGAATAGCTTTGCATCTGTGTAACCACCTCTGACATCTGCGCCGTTATGAATTTGTATTAATATGTATTCATTCTCATTAATGGTAAGATTTGCACCCTGTACACATTGTGTTAAGTCGCTTTCGCCGTTGTAAGTGTTCCAAGATTTATTGATTATAACCTCATGATGATGCTCTAATACTTGCTGAGCTTCTGAGCTTACACCATGAACAAATTCATCACTATTAAAATTGCCGTTCCAATTATTGGATTGGCTTTGTATTCTGTTAAATCTGTCGCAAATATCATCTAATTCTAATTCGCTTAAATAATGAAACACGCTTAAATCTCTATAAATATATTCGCCATCTTTATAAATGTGTTCTTCTGGCTCATTCTCAAAATCTTCAATTGTTTTTTTTTGGTTTCTTTGCCAATGTCGCCCACTATCTCCGCCACTATCGCACATATGTTTTCCTGTACATTCTGTTAACATTTTATAAATTAATTCTTTTGTATTGTCCATTTTTTTTTAGTTTTAAGTAATGTTTTTATTTTTAAGTGTGTTTTATTGCAAAAAGTGTATTAACAAAATCAAAAAGTTCATCTTTTCGGCTTTGTGGCAAACCTTCAATATCGTCAATTTGATTATTAAGCTCATCAAATGCCCCATCTATGGCGCTGCTTATTATATGCTCAACGTTAATGTATGAATCGCTTAAATCGTTTAAATCGTAATCTTTAAAATCTTCTTTTGACATAGTGTTTTTATTTATTTAGTTATTAATTTATATTAGATTAATTGCATTATATAATAAATGTATTAAAATATAAGCAACACCAAAAACACCAACAAGAAAAACACCCGTTAAAATATTTTCTTTTGAATGTGGATTAATTATTTCAAAATCGTATTTATTAGAAAAAGCAAAACTTCCGCTTTCTTTTATGGTTTTTGCGTTTAATTCGTGAAATTCATTAATTGATAATGTGAAGCTTGATTTTGTTTTTTTGTCTGTAAGTTTATAATATTTCATTTTATTATTTTTTAAAGTTATTGAGTCTGATAATATTTATTTTTGTCAATTGTTTTTCTAGTTCGCAAATCTGTAAAAAAATTAAATTCTTTTGCTTATCTGTATTTTTTAATTTTGAATGGCACTCTAGTAAATTGTCTATTGTAGTATTTAAATTATTATATATATTTTCTATTTTTTGCATAATTTATTTTTTTAGTTAAACTTAAAGCAAAGATAATACTTTTTTATTAATATACAAATTATTTATAAGTTATTTATAATTTATTTTCGTTTACATCTGTTAAAATATCCGTAATGCCTTTTAAATAATTTGTTGATACGTTTAAATCTGTCGCAATTGTATCAAAATATTCAATAGATAAAAGACTAAAAAGGGCGTTTAATTCTTCTATTTTTTCATCTATTGCAACATCTGAAAGCGTGCTAATGTTTCGGCTTGCTTCTAATTTTTTCAATTCGTTATTTGTTAACGTGATTAAGTTTTTTATTTGTGTGCTTGTTATTTTCATTTTATAAATTTTTGTTTTGTGTCTAATTGACATTGCAAAGATACTAAATAATTTGTATAAACAAGCAAAAACAACAAATATTTTATTCTTATCTAGTAATTTTATTTTAAGGAACTTACAAGCTTTTTTAATATCAATATACGCCAAAGGGTCTAAAGTAGCTTAAAAACGCTTAAAATCAATATTTAATGTTTGTATAATATATTTTTATAAAAGTTATATATATAAAAGTACTATGCACGCATAGTAAAAAATACTATGCACGCATATATTATGCACGCATAGTAAATAAATTTCACAATAGCTATATGTACATACCTAGCAGTTTCAACGGCTTGGCAGTTTCAGGGCAGTTTCAGGGCAGTTTCAGAAATAAAAAAAATAAAAAAATAAAATAAAATAAAAAAAGCCAAAAACTTTTTTAGCTCTTGACTTTTCTTACAATCAACCACAAAACAATTTTTATTTCTTTATATAAGTCTTGTATCTAAGTATTTTGTTTATAAGGGATTGGCTTACTTCATACTTTACTGCTATCTGTTCTTGAGTATATACTCCACTTTCATAATCTATTCTTATTTGTTGAGCTACCTCAAAAGTAAATTTTCTTTTAGCAAAGCCACCACCTCTTCTATCTTTTCTTTCGTATATGTTTATACTCATAATTTGTTGTTTAAGTAATCATCTATAGTTTCTATACATTCATCTATTCCTTTTGTAACTTTTGCATAATATCCTACGCTGTTTAGATATGCAATCCATTCTTTCTGTTCTTTAGTTGGGTAAGATTTCTTGTCTTTCTTTATCTCTAAGAATAATCCATGATACCCCCCCCCTCCTATACCCCCCTCGGTAGTAGGCATACATACCTGTAAATCAGGGAAACCCTTGATGTAGCCCGTGGCTTTGGCTTTTACAGCCTGCTTAAAAGATGTTCTAATACCTCCTAATGAAGCGCAGTACCTAACTTTTGGATACCTTAGTTTTAGATACTTTACTACTGCTTTTTGTACTTCTTCTTCTTGGTTTCTCATCTTTCATTTCTTTTCTCCACTCCATCATCTTATTGTAAAGTTTTTTATTATTATTTATAATAGTAAACTCTAGAATTTCTGTTTGATGGTCTATATAATCTTCAACCTCTCTTATTCTTAAAGTTAAAAAAATGTTATATACTACAAGTGCTGATATTATTATTGCTGTCATAATTTTATTTAATATACTGTTTCTCCATATTGCCCTTCAATGTAAATATTCTTAAATGTAATATCTAAGTCTTTATGCTTAGTTTTTGCATTTCTTATTAGTTTTCTTCTTATTTCTTCACTATTTTGTATCATTTTTACATCATTTGTCAAAGCAAAAGTATCAATTAATTTGAATTGATAGTGTCTTGCGCTACCTTTTTTGCGGTATCCATACTCTATGATAACTCTATAAATAGGGTTAGGCATATCATCTTTGCAGTTTAATTTTTAATGTGTTATTTTCTTTCTCCAAAAATTCTACCTTAACTCTTAATGCTGCTACCTCTGTGTTTAAATGTAAAACAGACTCAACACAATCGTCTTTATAGTGTTCTAATCTATCTACCCTACTCTTTAAATCATCTCTATATATTGTTTCCTCGCTTTTAAGCTCTTTTTGTTTCTCTCTCTTACTTCGTATAAGAAACTCATAGAACTTCCAACCACCTGCCCCAAAAATGACGCTGATGGCTGTTATTATTATCGTTGTTAAGTTATCACTCATATTAAACTCTTGTGTAGTTTTTCTTTTTTTAATTTAAAATATATCCACAACCACATACTAGAATACCACAAAGTGATAAATATATTTTTAAAATCAATTAATAAAAAACCTTCGTCCTCAGTATAAATACTGACTAAATATCTTATAGTGCTAAATAAATACAATATTAAATACAATCCAATAGATTTTATAAGAAATTTTAAATTGTTAAGGTTAATAACTATTGTTAAACTTAAAACAAGGTAAGTCATATACAGCCAATAAGTATTAGGCTGACCTAACTCTAACCAATAATCATAAGTTGTCCACAATACCTGATTGTTAAACACATCAGATACGCACCACCACAATAACAATGGCTGTACATCATAATAAACTAAAATGTTTTTTATGTTTTGTATGTATTTCACTTAAGCTTAAGCTTATCTAATTCAAATTGTAAATGAGCAATAGCTTTTTCAATGCACTCAACAGGAGACTTATGTTTGTTTGCACTTCTAAGCAGGTATGTCGTGGCAGTTCCAATGTTATATGATAACTCAAAATCTTCTATTACTTTTCTTGCTTCGTATTTATGATGCTTACCTATATAGTAATGAGGTATCTTATCGTTTTTAGGCTTTACGTCCATTGACCTTGCTCCTACAGGGTATAGTCCTCCTGTTAAAGTTTGGTGTTTTTGTTTTTTAATACCTAACTCTTCTTTGCTCATTTTCATTTTTGGATTTACAGTAGATGTAGAACTTGTATTCCTATTTAATTCGTAATAATATTTATTGTGTTCTGTCATAAGATTTCTTTTGTTTTTCAAATTTATTAATTTTTTTGTCAAATTCTTGCATATTTTTTTCTAAATTACTTTTTTCAGTAGAAGATATGTATATAAAAAACAATGCAGCAACAAACATTCCTAATGTAAACGATACAAAAATTACGCTTAATGGTTCTATAATGTTTAAATATGTCATTTTATTTATTTCTAATTAATTTTGGTTCAGGTCTGTAATGTAATACTCTTCTAGGGTCTGCTGATTTGTTTTCAACCTCATCTCTTGCGTCCCATATAATTTGTCTCCAAGCATAAATCCATTTATAATATGTCTTTACATTTAAAGAAAATAAATCACTATTGCGAACTCCATTGCTAAAAGCGTTTTGTATATCTATAAACATAATATTACTAAAATCTCTTTTTATATCATCAGAAAGAGAATTAGAAAGAATAGCAATGTCTTTATCAGACTTAATCTGACCAAGCTCAACAAGTGTTTTACTTATTAGGTCAGCACACTTTAAGGTTAATTGGTCTTTATTTTCTTGACTAATAAAAATCATTGCATCATTGCTTTATCCATAACAATTACATCTCCACATATTGTTTGGTGTTTACCATATACATATAAATTAGTAGCAATTTCATTATAAGGAAGTTTAATGTTTTTAGCTTTATCATTAACAACCATTATTCTATTATCTCTTGTTTTAACAATTTCTATAAAACCATCAACAATAGATTGTAATTCTTTTATGTTAAAATTTTTATTGTTATTAGGTTTAACACTTTTAACTCTTCCGTTTGTTTTAATTATTTGTCCTTTCATATTATTATTTTAAATATTACTTGGGAGAGCAAGTGTATTAACTTGTTATGGCTTATGCCTTTATGCCCCCCCTCGTAATAAATTATATTATTTATTTAATTGTTGTTTTATTATTATATCTCTTGCCCCTTTCCAAGAATCTAATTGACTTCCTATTTTACTATCAGAATTAGATTTGTTTATAGAATTTGACTCCCAAGTTCTTATTGATGCCTTCCAATCTTTCATAGCATTTTTACCTACCTTCCAACCATTGCTTTCGTAAAAATTAAAAAACTTCATACAGTCTACATTGTTTTTTCTTTCTGTACAATATGATTGTATTTCCTCTGTGGTGGGCTTTTTAAAGCGTTTTAAAGAGGTTTTAGGAGAATCTGTAGTGTGTATATTGTCTACGCCTTTAATGCTGTAAAGGTCATATTTTTCAATAAGCTTTATAACTGCTTGATGTGGTCTAGAGTTAGAATTAAGTTGACCATATTGAAAGTCTATAAATTTAGGAATAAACCATTTATCTCCATTATCAAAAATTCTTATGTGTTCTGCAAAATGCTTAATAGCTTCATTCTCACTTATCTTGCTGCCTATTCTTATAGATGCAACTTCAAAATCAGTTTCCCAAACTCCTGCGTGATTACAATCATCAACAATGTATAACCATAATAATTTGTATTTAGTAGAAAGACTTTTCATAAAACCTTTCTTCCATTTATCTGTATCAGTAAATCTTTTAGCCATAGTGTTTTATTTTTAGTGTTATAAAAAAGGGGTAGATATAAATTTAATTAAAAACAAGAAGCTCTTAAACTCCCGATTAGGTTTGGTTGGCAAGTTGCCTTCATCTACCCCTTATATTGTTAAAATGGTAAGTCGTCTGCTTCTTGTGCTTTATCAGATGTAACTTCTTTTGGTGGCTCATATGTGTTTTCATAAGCATAATGAGTAGCTCCTTTTTCTGATGGCTCTCTTCTTTCTGCTATAGTAATATTTAACCAACCTCTCTTTGCAATCTTTTGCAAGTCTTCTAATTTAAAACTTGCATTGAACAAGTCCCCATATTGTGTAGTAACTTTTTTTATACTACTTGCTACATAATTTTTTTCAGCCATAATTTATTTATTTATTTAATTTAATTTTCTATAATCTTTTAAAATATATTTTGTCATATCATTATTTATAGAAACATCTTTTGTGTATCTATAAGAAGGCATTAAAGAAACTAGTGTGTCATTAAGCTCTTGTTTACCACTATATGCAAAATAGTTATTCATTTCAATTATATTTTTTTTTATGTTTTTTTTTTCTTCTATTAGTTCTGTAAAACAATTAACAGCATTTCTTGCTTCTTCTGTCATAAGTTGCTACTCATTATGAGTAACTAAAGATTCTATACCTGTAAAGTTTTCTTCTCCCTCTACTATAATAGAATTTGTTTCTAAATCAACTTCTATTATATCTATAATATCTTTAACTTCTATATTTAAAAAGTTTGCAAATCTTTGCATTTGATAATACCTCATATAATATGGGTTCTCTACATACTTCTCTATAGTAGAGCCTTTTATATTTAATATTCTACCAAATTTTTGCTTAGATATTCCTCTGATTCTAAGTATAGCTTCTAGTTCATTTCTTGAACTCCTAACTTTTTCATAATTATTATTCATATATTTTTATTTTATTTATTTAAACATTCCATTATTAGCAAACTGTTTGTATTGGTCTTTTGGGTCTGAATAAACTTCATTTTCTTTTAGATGTTTTATTATTTCATCTGCTTCTAATTCTGTAAATCCTTTTTCAAAAATTTTATAAGATATTTCTTCTTTACTTGTGTTAGACAAAGAAGTTCGGTGTACGAGGCTGTCAATGTAGTCTATTTGCCAATATTCAGCATCTTTAGGCTTACCATCAACAACCTCATCAAACCAATCAATACTCACTAATCAACCATTTCATCTTGACCGAACACTCCTTGCTCGTAGAACCCCGCTATCTTAAGTACCACTCGACTCATAGCTCTCTTTTCTGCCATAGCAACAGGAAACTTTTTACCACCACCCATTAAATTATCCATAGATGCTTCTCCAAAAGACATCATATTTCTAACATCTTTTTCTTTGTGTCCTATCTTCATACTTGCAGTAGCCCTCATTACTACCCATTCTTTTTCCATTACAACAGGCTCATAGGCTACAGATATGTTTTGCTTGCTTACTATCTTGTCTATTCCTGACCTAGTAATTATTACAAAACCTCTCTTGTCTTTATATACATCTTCTTCTACTAGACCATTTGCTGTAAACAATCTTCTTAGTGCGTCCTTTTTAGTTTCTTTAACCTCAGGTTGCGTGTTTTCTACTTTTTTCATTTTAATTTTAGTTAAGTTATTATTCATTTTTATTTATTTTAAATTTATCCAAATGGAATACTAGCCATTTTATTTCTGTACTCGTCATCTATCATTTCGTCTCTATCCATTTTTGCTAAACTATTATAATCATAATTCATAATAGGGTCATCAAATTCTTGATTACAAGAAACACAAACATAAAAGTTAAATCTATCTTCATCTCCGCACTCATCATAATCTGCTCCGCAGCACCTACTTACTTGATATCCCATAATTATTTATTTAAATTAATATTACTGCAAATTTACAATAATTTATGAAGTTGCCAAATAATTTAGAAGAATTTTGTAAAAAAAAAAGGATTTAACCTAGTATTTATCTTTAACTTTATATTTAACTTTATCTTTATCTTTATATATTAAGGGTATTAAATACCCTAAGCAAAGAGTTAGTTAAGGGTTTAAAAATAGTGAGTTAGTCTTGCTACTTGACCGCTTTTTTTATCGTGTATAAATGCTTCGCAAGCTTTTGGTGCGCCTTTAAATCCTTTTCTTGAGTGCCAACTATCAGCAGAAGAGGGGCTACGCATATATTCAACAGTAACGCCAATATAATCTTTAGCGTCAAGCCATTTGTGTTTTACTTTGTGATGAATATGATGTAAATAAAAGTATCTATATTTAGTTTTAGCCCACATTGCAGGTTGTTCTTGAGCCATTAATAATGGTAAGTTATCCATTTTAGCTCCGTCTCCGTGTTCTAATCCTATAAAATTTTCGCCATAAACATAATATTTTCTATGAGCCACACTTATATCAAACCTAACATCATCAGCTTTTCTAAACCAACTTTTTAAAGTATGTGCTAAATGAAAACCGCTTTGATAATCGTGATTACTCATACTATGAACTACATCTACAGAAGCTATTTCTCTTAACATCTCTACGCATTTAACATATAGCATTAAAGCTATCTCGTAATGCTCCCACCACTTACCATCAGTATCTTGATGTGTGCCTTTAGTAGTTTGTCCATAAACATTGTCTATATGGAGAATATCATTACCAATACAAAACAGTACTTTGTCTATGTTAAATCCTTTAGACTTAGCTATTAAGCCTTCTACGCCCTCTAAAACTCTATCTACAGCAGTTTCACAGTCATAAGCTTCTCCTGTTTCTATTTCACTAGCATACTTACCAATATGAATGTCTGCAGGATTTACAACTAAAAGATGATTTCCTTTAGTTCTTTTTATTGTAGTATAAGTAGGAGAATATTCTTCTATGTAGTTATTTATTTTTTTAAAGATTTGATTTTCGTCCAAACCATAATCTTCCTTGGTAACGATAGAGAAACGTAATTCTCCACTCATACTTTGCCAATGCTTTACAGATACAACATCTTTTTTTTCTATACCTCTATCTTTAAGATGTATTTCTAATGCAGTATTTCCATTTATATTATCTAAATCGTTGCCTCTGAACTCGTTAATCACTTCAACTTCTTCAGCAGAAAGTCTCATTCTCTTTCCTTTTAAGTCTTCTGACATATTATATTATATTGGTTTGTG
>Ga0209336_10001612_pt1 | contig 10970 bp, 33 predicted proteins | sample LinPmetageLP32_FD_184042 | JGI IMG/M metagenome (GOLD analysis project Ga0209336, IMG submission 184042) | Marine viral communities from the Pacific Ocean - LP-32 (SPAdes) (version 2) | ecosystem: Environmental > Aquatic > Marine > Oceanic | place: Pacific Ocean | collected 2009-08-23 | reverse complement strand
TATCGTTATTAACGCAACGCAAAATGTCCTAGAAGGGAACACCTTTTTTGATCCCCCCCATAAAAACTATGCTCTTTATAGTTAGCGGTGATAGTCTTTTCTTATCAGAACAACGCAACAAGGGAATAAATTAAATTATATTAACGCAACAAGTGAAAACAGGCACAACTTACAAAAAAAATTGCTTATATGATGTGAAGGCAACTTTTTATATAAATGTTCAAAGAAAGTAGGCTTTGCAAGAATATTAATATTGATTTTATTGAATTAATTTAAATTAATCTTTAGACCATTTGACAATCAATGGCTTATTATCAGCATTTGAAAGCTGTAGTTTCTGTGCATTGTCATTGTATTTTGGCAACAATTTAGATGCTTTCCATTTAGTTAGAGCTACTGCTTCTTTAATTAAATGGCTTGTAGCTAGATCACCTTTTCCATTTGCTTTGAAATCTTCAATGGCTTTTCTTAATTCAGTCGCACTTTCAGAAAGCAAGTAATCTACCCCATCTTGCTTTGCTAATTCGTATTGTTCCCTAACTTTAGGTTTTTTGTGCATTAGCTTTCTAAATCCTTCCCATGATAGATTGAGGTCTTTTAATATGTTTTTAATTCCATTACCCAAAGCTAATTGGCAATATATTTGATCTAAAATTTCATTTGTAAATTTAATATTATTCATGTTATTTATCTATTGACAAGCTATTGACAATATATTATAAGTTTGTTATGTATTACATATATATAATAAAACAACAAAAAGAAAGGTTAATATAATGATAAATACAAATATAGTTAAGAAATGGAACTATGGAAACTATTCAAGCAATAACTATGGTTCTCACTCTTTGGCATTTTCAGACAATTTTGGAAATGATTACTACTTCAGTTATGATACTTTAATCGCTTTTAGAGGTGATGAAGGTCTTGTAATTCATCAAAATAACTGGGGAACTACAACAGGAAAGCATTTAAACTGGATCAACACAGATAAAAAGATCAGAGTTAATTCAGAGGTATTTCAAGCTAAATTAGATGCTTTGAAAGATAAATATAATGCTATTGACAAACAATAAATATAATGCTATTGACAATTAAAAGAAAGGATAACTTATGAACGACTTAAAATGGATGCTTATTTTTGGCTTAACCTTTGTGATAGGTTTCACAAGTTTGGGTTTATATATTTTACATCTTTGGGCTATTGGGGGTTTGCAATGAAAACAATTAATCTTTTTAAAAAATTGTGCTCTAATAATTTAGAGCAGAATAAAAAACAAGAAATAACAAATGAAATTAAATCAAGAATGGTGCACAATAAACCATTTACAGTAGATGATTTTAATTCATTTGCTAATTGGTATAATAAAAAAACAGAAAGAAAGGTAAATAATGATTAGAGCAATATATTTTTCTCTTTGCTATTGTATGGCCATGTTTGGGTTATTGGTTATTACTCAAATTCATTTTAAATTGGGGTTCTTTATGTTCCTCTTATTTCTTGTAAAATTTTTATTAATGCTACCAAAATATCAGGGGGAATAATGACAGATAGAACAAGGCATGAAATAGACTTGATTGATAGTGCTAACAAACACAGAAAATATAAACTAGAAAGTATTAAAAAGTTTTGTGATTGGCTTGATACTTGTCCATGTGATTATCAATCAATAGATGATAATCTAAATATAATAGAGTTTAAACCATTAAAAAGAAAATGATTGAAGTATTAATTATCGCTGATCTATTATTTTTAAGCTATTATTTATTACAATGATTATATTTAATAAAGCAATACACAGAAAGAAAGTAAGACTATTTATGGTTTTATTTATAATACTATTGACAATCTTGTCAATATCAGTAATCTTAATATAGAAAGAGAGGAACTATGCAAATACAAGTTACAAATGAAGATATAAAAAAAGGTGAGCCAGGAAATTGTGAATCTTGTGCTATATCACAAGCATTAAAAAGATATTTTAAAACTAATAAAACTTATACAGAAATAGATGAATATACTGGAAGTGTTTTATTAAGAGTTAATGATAAAAAATATCAAGTAGATGAAAAGACTTGTATGTCAACAACAGATGATGATGTAAAATATTTTATTTCAGATTTTGACGCATTAATTGATCCTTATAGTTATCCAGAACCAGATCCAATAGAATTTGATATAAAAGAAATTAAATAAATGAATGAAAAGAATAAAAGGTTATTTAGAATACAAGCTAGACCTAGAATTATGTGGGGTAAATACCTTTGAAAAAGATGATAAAATTTGGCAAAGATACCAACAATATCTACAAGATAAAAAGCAAGATATTAAAACTAATTCCAAAGAACATAATAACAAGAAGTGATGCTCAAACAATATCGCAGACACTTTGGAATATAAAAAGGGAAAGAAGGTCTAATTGATTAAGTATATAATTATTTTAATCTTGCTGACTGGGTGTTCAGCAAAGGAACTTGACCTTAATCCTACAACAACAATACTAAAACAACTAATGAAAGGGAAACAATGACTAAAAAAAAAGATAAGCTAGACAAATGGTTAAAAGATCATGTTATTTATGAAACTTTTAGTTTTAATAAGAAGACTAAAAAAGACAAACAAAAAGATAAGCAAATACAAAGTATGTTGCATAAAAAATTAAGAGAAGATTTAATTAAAGACGCAATAAAAAATTAAAGTAAAGGAGGATAGGGGATCATAGAAAGAAAGGTATGAAAGTGATCCCCTTATCCAGTAATATCTAGATATAGTGTTTAAACTTTTCTATTATACTTCATCTTGATTTCATTCACAATATCTTTCTCAAACTTATTATTCTTTTCCACACTTGTCCAATATTCAGCCACCATGCGATCCACATCCTTTTCTGAATAATTGTTTTTTCGCATGAAATCAACTAGGATTAACAGGGGGGGGTGCTTAACTTGATTTTTACGATTTCTATCTATGGCTCTTTTGTATTGAAAATTAGAATGCTTTCTAATTTTACTTAATTCATACTTTATAGTTTCTATTGGAACATATTTCTTATTCATACTTACTAACTAGTTATATCTATATTACTAATTCTTTATTTAGGTACATTTCATGTACCCCTACCAGTACAAAAAATGTACTACCTAACTAACTTTATCCCCTTCTTATCCACAAACTTTTTCCTCATTTTATCCACATATATTTGTTTATGCTTATTAGACATAATCTTTCTTAATTTAAGATTGTTATTTAAAATAGATTGAAAGTTATCATCCCCTCTAAAATAATATTTATTAGTTTTATTCTTCCCCCTATTTTGCCATGTAATATAGCCAAATAATTGTAGTCTGTCCAAATGCCTAACTAATGTTCTTTTGTCTTTTAAGCCCATCTTTTTTAAAAGATAAGCATGACTAGGCACACACCCTCTTTTCGCAGTCTGAAGCCTTGTCAGAAGCATATAGAGGCATTTTTCATGGGAGGTAAGAACCTCATTATCCAATAAAGAATGGGGTACTTTTAAGAATGGATCTAAACTAGCTTTCATTTATAAATTCTGTAATAGGTTTAAGTTTATCCAATGGGATTGACCAAACGAAAGGTCTTGTTTGTTTACCAAAGTTAGTCCAAGTGCCACATTTCTGACAATCTTTTGCTTGAATGTAGCCATGAAAATAAAAGGTTGGGGTATCATCTGATACATAGAAATAATAATCTTCAGCTTTAAATCCTTTTCTTATTATCAATGATTTGTAAGATTTGGAAAATAATTGTGATCTTACCTGAACTGGCTTATCATTAATAATTAAATCCTTACCTTGAAAGTTATTAACAGAATGTGTAAAATACGATTTCATAATTTTAGCCAAAGCCATCTCTGCAAGACAACCTGAAATTGTTTTACCCCACTTTTGATACCTATCAAATGAAGCACCATGACCCCATTGTATATTAGCTTTAAGGCTTTCTGTTTCCCTGACAATCCCAGTAATTGCACCTGATAATATTTCTTCCCAATTTAAATCTACCTTTTCCAAAGACATTTATACTACATACACAATAAAATAAATAAAGCAAATAAAAGTATTGACTTATTTGTAAATAATCTGTAAATAACCAAATCAGATGAAAGAAAGATTTACAGATACAGCTTGGACAGAAGGTGATTTTAACAAAGCAACAAGCTCACCTAGTCAAACAGCATTAAGTAATTGGGTATGGTTTATTAAATATCATTTATCCCCACATCTAAAATTTAAATCAGAAAGACCATCAATAAGTTTTAAAGCTGGTACATTTATCCATGAATGGTTTCAAAACATATTAGTAGGTCAGGCAAAGATTGAAGATGTAGAACATCATTTTAAAAATCATATAGATCAGTTTAAATTTAGTGAGAATGAAGGTATCAAAGCACAATTTATTTTAAAGTATGTCAAAAGCTATGTTGAAAAACACTTGGAAGCTATCAATGAAGTATCAGATAATTTTTCAGGTTGGAAAATAGAACACCCTTTTTCTGATTGGTATGATGATAAATATATGGATCAAACATTAAACATAGCAAGTGAAGGTTATATTGATTGTGTTAATGATAATGAAAATAAAATAACAGAACATAAAAATAGGTTTGGTAGTGTCAGAAAATCACCACTTAAAGTTAATAGAAAAGATACTAATATAAATAGAATTGGGGATTGGGTGTATTCTAAATCACAATTAATAAAGCAACCTCAATTTACTCATTGCATACAAACAGCAGTCTATTCAAAACATTTTAAAAATAAATATAAACCATATTTAATTTATGTATCAGAAGCTGATTATACAATTTTTACATCTGATAATTGTTGGGAACTTACCCCAAAAGGTTTGGAATATTTTTTTAGAAAATTCATACAAATAAACATAAAAAGACAAGAACTATTAAGAGCTTCCAATGGTAGCATTAAAAGATTGGCTTGTTTAATTGATGTGGATTGGTCTGAAATTAGAAATTACAAATCTAATTTTATGTTAAAGAACTATGAAGAAAAAGATATGCAAAGGTTGGAGGACTTTTATGAAAAACTATAAGGATATATATGTCAGATAAATTAATGCAAACACTAGCTCAATTACAAACAGAGAATAGAAAATTTAAACAAGAATTAAAAATTAGGGATCAGAAACTTCTTGAAAGGGATGAAACTATGAAGATTGCTAATGAAGAATATCAAAAATCTTTGGCTAAATTAAAGGATGATTTAGCTTTTAAAGATCAAGTTTTAAAATCATTAAGACCCAAACCAAAAATAAGAAAGGTAAAAAAATGAAGATTGATCCTATCGTAAAAGATATTTTAAATGAATTAAAGTTTAATCCCTCTGAATGCTTATGGGAAAAACATGGTGCTACTTGTATGAAGCATAGATACATAGAAATAGCAGGACAAAACAAAGGTGTTTCCATAGATAGTTTAGATGAAGTTGAGAAAAATTCAGCAGAAGGTGTGGTTGCAATTAAATGTACTGCTAGTCTTGGCAAAGCAAAGGTTATAACTTATGGCGAAGCCACACCAAAGAATAATAAAAATGGTTATCCTTATGCAATGGCAGAGAAAAGAGCAGTTGATAGAGCTATATTAAAATTGATTGGCATACATGGTTTTGTTTATTCAGATGATGAAGTAGATGATAAGTTTGAAAATGTACAGGTAAAAAAAATAGAAGTAAAACAAGAACCAAAGAAAGACAATGTAGATAAAATTTATATTGCTGGTGCTTTAGAAAAAATAAAAAATAACAAAGATAAAAAAAATTCTTCGGTCTTAAGAAGTGATATTGAAAGTCTTAAAACCAGAATAAATCAGTCTATGGGTTGGGATGCGTTCACAAAGACAGATCAATTTAAAACATTTAACGCATTAAGAAATCAAATAACCAAACAAAGAAGGAGTTAGACTATGGCTTTTGAACTAAAAGAAGGCGAAGGTTATCTAAACAGAGATAATGAAAATCCTGAAAAATTTTGGGGATCATTTAAGGTCAGCCAAGATTTAAAAAAAGGTGATACCATCAATCTTACTGAATGGATTAATACCAAAGATGATGGCAAAGTTGTTCATAAATTACAAGAAAGAAAACCTAAACAAGGTTAATTGTAATAGATGGGGTGGTAGTTTTTGTTAAAACAAGCCTCTTGTTTTAGCTCCCTTGATCGGTTAGTTAGCTCTGCCACCCCTTTTAAACTATGGAACTTATAATATTAAATGATGGTCTTTATCATCTTATACCAATCACAAGTAATATGGTTGAAGATATAAAGTTATTTAATGAGATTGATTGTATGGACTTGTGTAATTTATTAAGAATTAAATTAACTGGTTATGTAGATACTTTAAATCTACACATGATGAATGATAATACTGGTGCAATGATGGGTTGTATCTGCAAATAAAATTAAAGGAGTAATATGGGAAAAGACGATAATATAAAATGGATAGACATTGGCGAAAAAATGGTCAAGCAAATGTTAGAAAAGAAACAAAAAGAATATGGAAGTTTTGATAACAACGCATACATCATGGCTAACTTTTTACAATCAGCACTAGAAATAGTTAATGGATATAAGGTTAAAGTACCTATTACAATCATACCACAACTAATGATTGTTCTTAAATTGACAAGAACCATTGATGATGGTAGTGGAAAAGACATATACAAACTTGATACCCATAAAGATATTTCAGGGTACAACGACCTATTAAAAGATATGCTATTAAAAATGAGAAGCAAGGAGGACAATGACTAAAATATTTTATAGTCCTAGAATTAAAGAAATCATTGATTTTATGGCTGTTTATTATGATGAGCATGAGTGTTTCCCCAAGCTAGATGAGATAGGTAAGGCATTAAATTTAACTAAACAAAGGGTAGGTATTCTATTAAAGAATGCTGTAAAATTAAAGTTGATAAAGTCTGACAATGTTTTCATGCGAAAGTATATGTTGACTAAACAACCTAAAATTAGTAAATTAAAAGTCAACAATTACTATGAGTTGTAAAAAAATATATTACTACGAATTTTCTGCAACTTTAGAAGAAGAATTTGATTCTGTTGAGAAAGCAGCAGGTCAAAGGAATGCTAGTGAAAAGGCAGTTGTTAAAGAGATAACTAATAAAAGCCTTCAGCATTCTATAATTAAAAAGGAGGATAGGAATGAACCTAACCAATGAACTTCCTAGATTGTATGGGAAGCTACAAAAGTGCCATAATAATATCATGGCTACGATTGATGGCAGACTATGTGTTGATACAATTCAGGATTATGTTGAGTACAGACAATTAGTAAGAAGAATTGTTAATGCTCAAAACAAAGAAGCAAAAGTTATTTACGAAAGATAAATAACCGATAACAAAAATGACAAGAAAGGAAGGCTATCTATGTCTGCAAAAGAAAAAGACCCCAATAAACTAAAACTTGATAAGCATATTGGTATCAAATTAAGAAACAAAAGAGTAGAAAGAAAACTAAATCAAACAAAAGTTGCTGATGTACTGGGTGTAACATTTCAACAAGTTCAAAAGTATGAGAAAGGAAGCAATGGAACAAATGCTTTTATTCTTTTATTACTATCTGAATTTTTTAAAGTACCAGTATCATATTTCTTTGAAGGTTTTAATCCAAGAACATTTGAAAGTAGCATAACTTACCATGACAGATTTCCAGAGATACACAGAGGTAATCAGGTCAAGAATGAAAACTTATATCCCAACCCTAACTCCATGAGTAGTTTAGGTAGTAAGATGAAAGATGTTTTTTTGCTTGAAGAAACATTAAACAAAGAAGAAATAATATAACAATCATGTCATTGGGTCAGTCAAATAAAAAGTTTGATTGGCTCAATGATTTAACAATTAGAGATGAACAAACCAGTAGGCTAGATGAACTAGCCAATCTTTATAATAAAACTAAAGATAAAAAATATTCTAAAGAGTGGTATGTGTTAGTTGAAAAAATTACTAAACAACTTAATTCTTAACTTCATTTTCATAAGTCTTATCATCATCAGCTTTACGCATACATTCATAATGAGCTTTACCTTTGGGATAGAAAGCAACAAAGCTATCTTGGTTGGTCATGTCTTGACCACAATATTTGCACTTACCTATGTCTATGATTATTACTTTTGGTTTCTTCCAGACTTTATTATGTTTTGGCATAGTTAGGTTTTTTGCCTTTCCTAGACCTTCTCTCTGCTGTTTTTTTTCTTGAAACTGCTGCTCTCCTTTGACTGGCTGTCATTGATCTGGCTTTAGATGATTTTACACATTTAGGATAGTTTCTTCTTTTCTCACCTTTGGATCTACCACATGGAGGAAAGCCACCACCTTTTTTAGGATTAGCAATGTCCACCCATTTTTCTGATGTCCACTTTCTTAAACTCATCTTTTTCTTTTTTTCTTTTTAGGTTTTATTCTTCCTGAACATACACCAGAAGCATACATATTAGCATAAGCACTAGGATAAACTTTAAATTTTCTTCTAGCTGCTGCTTTACCTTTTGCACATAATTTAGCCATTATCTAACTCCTTTACAATTTTTAATTTTTCTTCAGCAGTTGAAATCTTTTCTACTAACTTATCTACTTCATCAATATGTTGTGGGTGTTCACCAATACCAACACTATTATTAAAGTATATTTTAATTGTTGCTTCAGCTTCACAAATTTGAGCTTCATATCTTTTCTCTAATGCTTTTAAGATATGTTGCTTCATGCACTATGTCTTTTCTGTACTGTAAATTTAGCTGTCTTAACAGCACCTTTATGTGGTTTATAAGTACCTTTCATAAGTTTATATGAACTACCTTTTTTCATCCAATGAAATCCTTTAGGTGCTTTAACAGATTTTTTAATCATACTTTTTTCTTTTTCTTTTTTCTTTTTTTCATAGCTTTAAAATCTGCACCTGTAATTTTATTTCTAGGTGGTGCAACTCTTGCTAATTTTTTTTGCTTTGCACTATACTTACTTAATGGCATAATTTTTTAACCCTCCAACATTCCCATCTAACTAGTAGATACTCCTGATAATTAATATTTGCTTTTCATTTTTTTGCTTTTCTTCTTCTTCTTCTTCTTATCTTTTTTTTTCTTCATATACATGATTTATCTCCTTTTATTTTTACGACCCATATACCAATCTCCAGGTTCATAGTTCCATCTTTTACCATGATGACCTCTTATATCAGCATATAGCATTCTAGCTTTCACTATGAATTTTATAATTGACCTTACCATTTTTTGCAAGACCAATATCTAGCACTAAATACATCTTTAGCAGTAGCACATTTGTGTCTTGCTCTAAATGATTTTCTTCTAGCAGGATTAGATTTTTTAATAGTCATGTTGGCATCACCATATCTAATAATCTTTTCTCTACCACCTTTACAGGCTTTGACTACAAATTTTTTACCACCCTGTACTTGTCGTTTAGGTGAATTACATTTCATTTTTGATTTATCTATTGCCATTAATCTATTTTATCAACTCCATCAAAGTATTTATAATCAAATTCTACAACTCTGCAATCATGTTTTTTACGCATAGACTTTTGTTTGTCTGCAAATTCAATAGCTTTATCTTCAGATTGAAATATTGTATTAGTGAACATCTTATATTTATCATCTTGTTTCCAAACTACACAATAAATCATACCTTTATTTTTACTTTTGGTTTTGGTTTTGGTTCAGGAATTATAACTTCTTGACAACCAAATTTAGAATATATTTGATGTTTATTTATTTCTTCTCTACCAAGTTCTTTAGTTTTATCTAATGACTTTTGATAACCATCTAATAAACAATCATAATAATTATCATATACTTTTGGAAAAGTATGTGGGTCTAGGCAAGTGTTTGCTATGGTACTGCAAAGAACTATTGTAAGCATTATTTTCATTTATCATCCTTTTTATCCTCCAACTTTTTGATTTTATCATTAGCATCTTCAAGGTCTTTGGTTAAGTGTTCTAATTTTTGCAAACATCTTTTGTTTGCTGAATCTTTAGATTTACCAGCATCCTGTAATTCTGCAACCTCTTGTTTCAGAATACGAACCTGATCTTTATATTCGTTTATTAAATCTATATTATCAGACATTATTTTTTTTTAAAAGTAGAAACACCTTTGATACCTAGAATTGTAGAAAATGCACCGACTACAAGAGCTTGATAAAACATTGGAAGATTTGCAAACTTGTCAAAAAATATATCTATCTTTGCTTGTATATCTGGATCATCACTAAACACAGACCAAGCTAATAAAAGCAAAGGGATTGAGATCAGCACCAAACAAAATTCGTCTTTCCAATCATTTCTATGTGAATCAATAACAGCCTTTTTAAATTCAACCTCACCATTTGCCATGCGTTCAGCTAATTTTAATTCAGCTACTGACTCTAATTCTTTAGTCTTTCTTCTGTTTGATGCGATAGACATACCAGTTTTAATCATGCCTGGAACTAATTTAGATGCTATACTTAACCACATTATGACTTTGCACTCCTCATTTTTCCAGCTAACTTACCTGCTCTAGCTGGTGTTTGTTTTGCCCAAAGTGAGTCTAACATTTGGAATGATGCCTCACCATAATCTTCTCTATCTAAAGCAGACCACATATTTTTAAATTTAGATACACCCCCTTCGCCTATCTGATAAACCATATTAACAATTACTTCTTTAGCAATATAATTAATATTTCTTTCACCTATCAATCTTTCAGCAGCTTGTAGTGTTCTATTAAAATCTTCTTCAAATACTCTTTCACCTTCTTCTTTAGTGTATTCTATATCACTTTCGTAATCATCATCAGGTGTTATCTTGTGTCCATAAAAGATAGTATCAAATCCTTCTGAACATTTATAAATCTTTGGAACATAACCCTCACAAAGTTTTATTTCTTCTTTTAGTTCTTCGTACATTTGCAAAC
>Ga0209336_10001611_pt1 | contig 10971 bp, 23 predicted proteins | sample LinPmetageLP32_FD_184042 | JGI IMG/M metagenome (GOLD analysis project Ga0209336, IMG submission 184042) | Marine viral communities from the Pacific Ocean - LP-32 (SPAdes) (version 2) | ecosystem: Environmental > Aquatic > Marine > Oceanic | place: Pacific Ocean | collected 2009-08-23 | reverse complement strand
ATCTTAACGCAAATAAAGATGGAGAAGTCAGAGCAAGAGATGAAAAAGGTAAGTTCGTATCAGATGATATAACTACTGCAGACAATGAAGCATGGGAAAACCCTAAAGAAGGTACAGAGTAATGTGTTTTATAAATCAAAAAGATAATGGTACATACATACAGGTATGTAACTATAAATATGGGTCAGAACATTGCAGTTAGATGTTATTAGAACTCAGTTCGGCAAAGATGCTACCAATGGTATGTTGTTTATTGATGGTCTGTTCGAGTGTTATACACTAGAAGACCAGTATCAAGCAGTCAAAGTAATGCACGAGACCTGCATACCCGAGGGTACATACGATATAGAGTTTAGAAAGACTGGTGGTTTTCATGCCAAGTACTCTGAGAGATACAAGAACGCACATTATGGTATGTTGCACATACAAAATGTACCTAATTTTACCTACATTTTAATTCATACGGGTAATACAGATGAGCATACATCAGGATGTTTGATAGTTGGAGAGACACAACAAGATTTAGATGTATCTTCTGACGGATTCATCGGCTCAAGTGCTGTGGCGTACAAGAAGATGTATTCAAAAGTGGCTAATCAATTACTACAAGGTAAGAAAGTTAGCATTAAATACAATACTATTAATAATTTGTTGGAGAATAAACCTTTAGATAATAAAGCTAAAGACCATTTAATACTAGCTGAGTCTGTATATGATAAACTCCAGGAGATTAACGGAAATGTCATTAAGACTAATGCTATGATTAAAGGTAGATTAATAAACTAGGAGATATATATGAGTGAAGAACTCAAAGATATGTTAGAGAGAACTGGTTGGACCTTCATTGAAGCGTTCATAGGTGCTTTAACAGTAGCCCCATTAGTAGGAATAGACGCTGGAGTACTTCAGTTGGCTGCTCTTGCAGGTGGTGGTGCAGCTTTAGCTGTAATTAAGACTTACGCTAAGAAACAAATTAGTGGTAATTCTCAATCAGTAAGTAAGTAATTTAAATACATCGGTAAGTCAATATCTGTTGTAAACTAGAGTAACAACAGAAAGGCTGCGATGTCTAAGAAAAAGAGTAACAAAAAGAAGGCCACTGCTATTCCTGCAGAAAATGGTAATAATTTTTATAAAGCAGGATGGCAACCTTCTATCGATATAGACCCAAACACTGGGCAGGGTGAACTTGTACATGTAGGAACAGACCCCGACTACGAAAATAACTTCGATAGTATCATAAAACAATGGGGATTCGACCCAAATATCTACGAAATTGACGGTATATTAAAGGTATCTTCCTGGAATGCACAGTTAAAAGGTGGGATTGTAGAAACATTCCATGCATTTAAAGGAACTATTCGTAGAAAATCTGCTAGTCATGACAAACATTTTAACTCATTGATTAAACAAGCAGCAAAGAAGCCACCATTAACTAAGCGAAATATATTTGGTGGAGATACAGCTATGCTTTGGATGATGAGTGACTGGCAACTCGGCAAGGACGATTACGGAGTTGAGAACACAATAAAGAGATACGATGTGGCCTTGCAAGATGGTGTAGCTTTACTCAAAAACTACAGAAAGATGGGAAAGAAGATTGATGAGATTTTCTTAGTAGGAATGGGTGACCTTACAGAAGGCTGTTCAAAATTCTTTTACGAAAGTCAAGCCTTCAATGTTTCTTTAAATCTGATGGAGCAATATGCATTAGCAAGAGCTATGATTTACAAGACAGTTGAAACATTCTTGCCTCATGTAAATAAGATAACTTTGACTGGGGTACCAGGAAACCATGGCGAAATGACTAGAAGTGGTAAAGGCCAGGTGCTAAGTTCTCGTTTAGATAATTCAGATACCATGCATTTAGAGATAATGGATGAGATTTTTGCTGCAAACAAAGAACGATACAAAAAAGTAAAGGTCATTGTACCTGAAAGTTATCATTTAAACTTAGAAATTAAAGGTAAGAAGACTGCATTTACACATGGTCACATGACTGGTGGTGGAGGTAACGCTGAAGCTAAGATTGAGGCCTGGTGGAAAGGTCAGATGTTTGGATTCCTACCAACAGGTGATGCTGAGGTGTTGATAACTGCACATTACCACCATTTTCGTGCTAAGAATCAAGGAGATAGGCACTGGTTTCAATGCCCATCTCTTGATAAGTCAATTGACTTCACACAAAGGAGTGGTTTGTGGTCTCATCCTGGAGTTCTAACGCTCTTGATGAACAATAAAGGCCCCAGTTTTCCAGTAATTGTTTAACTGATTGATTAAACAAGGGGTAAAACCTTATATAACTTAGGCTTTCCCTGGAAATCCCTCTCGGGGTACTCTTTAAATTCCTTAATAGAGTCCCACATCTTCTTTAATCTAGTGAATGTAATCCATACAGGGATAGCATCGGGATGTTTGAAGTACATTACAGCTATTTCTATTTTAATTTTACCGTCCATATCAATAGCTTTGGTATACATTTCTTCTAGCTTTTCATAGTCAGCTAACTTAATCTTGTTAGTTCCCTTTACTTCAATCAAGTATAATTTGTCGTTAATAGATACTACATAATCCGGGCATACAATAATTTGGGATACCAACCAGTACACAGGTACAAAGTTTTCTTTAGCATCCGGTCCTAGCTTGGCCCACTGTACATTCTTACTAAGATTAGTGTTCTGAAGATGTTTTAACATGGCCATATCAGCCATGTCATCAACATTTTGTCTCTCTTCAAAAGAGTTAGTGTATTTATTAGTTACCATATTTCCCCCTGTTCATATTTTTTCTTCTCTTCTTTAGTAGCAATCACTGCATTGCAAGTCATGTTCTCATACTTGTATGGGTTATTTTCGTCCTGCAATTTAAAGGTATGGCCACAACATTCGTTACCATTCATATCTGTGTAGGTTATTCTTGTAGATTCTTTACTACATTTCTTACCAACAACAACAACCTTACATTTTCTATCCATCTCTGCAGGTTTGGTGAAGTCATAGTCGGGAAACTTTTGTTGTAATCTCCCGACTAATTTATTTATATTAAATGGTAAGCTCTCACCGGCCTGTTCTAAAGCCATTCGCTAGGAGCCTCTCGGTCACCTTTGCCTCCGATGTATCCACCCCAACCACAACCATCATTCTGCATGTACTGTGAACATGAGAAGTCCGGGATGTTTTTAAGTTTACTACCCTCGGGTGCATCAGCTTTTTTAGCACGGTTATCTTCTATCCACTCAGCTACGCCACACTTTGGGCAACCTTTGTCTACAGAACTATCCGGGAAAACATCGTCAACTAAATCCTTTATATCTTTGTCATCAGTCTGTGATTGTTTTGCTACAAACAAATCTAAGAACACATCTAAGTGGTCATTAGTCCATATTTGTAAATCCTTGGGTCCGTCTATAGTAAACTCTTCCCATGCTTCTTGTTTAAACTTGTCCCTAAGAACCTTGTTTGACTCATGAAACTCCAGGGCTTTTTGTAACCTGTACTTCATATCAGTCTCAATGTCCTTGACAAAATCATCCTTAGCTTTCTCTAAGACTTTTGTGTCTTCTTTCTGCTCAGTTAACTTTGGCTTTGGAGTACTAGTCTTTGGCCCTGCGTAATGTTCCTCTTCAGTTACACCACCGGTCCACAATTCCAATCCCACACCCAGTCTCATGCAACATCTTTTGATGCCGTCTGATACTGCAAGTTTAAGTATCTCTGATTCTGTTATGTTTCTTTTCAATGCGTTGTTATCTACATCGCCAACCTCTTCGATTGTTTGCTCTGTTGATTTAATATACAACTTACACTTAGCACCTATAATGGCTCCGGTTTTATCTCTTGTCTCTTCAAAAGTAAAATCGTAACCTCCTGGTATTACATCCACAAGTCTTTGTGTATATAAATGATGAGGAACATAGCTCCCAAATTTTCCTACTGGAGCATCTTTGACAACACTCTTAGGAAAGTCCTTAGTTAATCTCTTCATAGTTTCTTTATCCATTTTGTTTCCCTTTCTCTAATATTTTGTAGACTCTTGTTTTTGATATTGACAAGGCCTCGCTAATTTCTTTGACTGTTGAGCCGTTGTTTAAACATGCAAGGATAGACTCTAATCTTTTATCAGTAAGAGCTTTCACTTTTGCCTGTTTTGATTCGAGTGCAACTTGCACCATTAATAGTTCTTGTATGTCTGCCATTACAGCATCCTCCTTAATTCTTCTTCTTTTTTAAATCGTCTGTAGTCTCTAATACTTTCTAAGATAAAATCCAAAAGCAGCGTCATCACAATACCGAACATGAATGACAAAACAATATGTTGAATACTAAACATCATTCACCCTCACCTCTAAACATATCCTCAAAACATTCCGGATGAACACCAGTCATAAGTTGTTCTCGTTCTGCTCTGCTATGTTCCGGAAATATATCCTGGATTAATCTTCGTAAGTGTTTTGGTGTTTTAGTAAACTCTTGATACTTTTCTCGGTCCACCATAACTGTGCCTGTTTGTCTACAATTTATGCACTCTTTAGTTCTAACTGCAAACATCATTCGTACCAACTTTCTTCGCTATCATCTTCGATTACTACATCCGAAACTTTCAGTCCCGAAATTTGATTTATATATCCAGTGAAAAATCCTTTATAAGAATCGGCTTCCCGTCTTATCCAGTCTTTGTCAATGTCTATAGTTATTATCATCTTCATAATCTAATGTGTCTGTTTATAGGTTCCAGTAATACATCTGTAGAGTAAACACCATCTTGTTTACTTAAGAGTTTCTTACACTCGATTAGGATTGTTGGTCTTAACTCTTTGTACTCATCTGCATGTACTTGTTCTGCTGTAAATGCATCATCTATAAACACTACTAATGGTTTATGTGCATCTAATATTTCTCCTCGCTCATCAGCTTGGAAAATCATAGAGACGGTTGCACCAGTTGGTAAGTTGTGGTACGCTCTTGCACTTCCCATATTTGATATGGTTGGTTTAGATGGGGTAGTCGGTGTATCTACTTTAGATACTTTAGATAATTTACTCTTCTTCTTCTTCAGCATTTTGTGCCTCCTCTATTTGTGCTGTAATTTCGTTCATCGCATTGTGTTCTTTTACAAACTCATCAATCAAAAATGCAATCTTGGATATATCTTTGGGCCTTACCATCTTCCCGGTCGGCATCATTTTTCTACCTCCACAGGCATCGGCCACAGCAATACACCAGGTCTTTAGTGATTGATTCGATGCGAATATAATTGGCTCTTGAGCCATAGTCTCCTCCTTTATATTATTGTTTTATTGTTTAGATGGTATCAATTCAATGAGAGATACTATGAAGTCGTTGCTCCCAGTATCTTTTAATTCTCTGACTTTTGTCTGTGCATCAAACTCGGTCTCGAACTCCCACAGATATTTGGTCCCATCAAATATCGATATACTTGTTACTAAGTAATTCATATACCCACGCTAACAGGTATTGAATATTAAACAAGTATTTAAAGGGTTAAAGCACCAAGATTAAACAAGGTGCTTTATTCTCTTCTCAATCATCTTGGTGAATGTTTCCACCGAGGCGATTTCCCTTTCTATTTCTTTTCTATTCTTGTCTAGCATCATTAGATTGTGTGCCTGAACAAGTGAAGACTTCATTAAGTCAACCTGATTCAACAATCCAATTAATTCTGAACTACACATTTTCTTGGTCCATTACAATAACTTCCAAATTGTAAGAATCGTCAACAACAATTCCTACAATGTCTTCGTTATTATCTTTTAGTCTTTGAAAGAAATCTTTTAGGTCATTCCTTACATAGTAACCACCCTTGAATGGGCCGTTATTATTTTTTGTTTTTAGAATGTCCCAAAAGACTTGTTGGTCTTCCTCCATTATGCTTCCTCCAACATACCGGTGATTTTATAATCACCCTCTGCATATTTTAATCCATGTCCCATTTTCCAATTTTGATTTATGAAATTTTCTTTAGCTTCTGCAAATGAATTTGCTTCTACTGTTTCATAAAAAGAATTAGAAATAGTCAATTCAATTTCGTATTTACTCATCGTCTCTCCTTTGTAATACCCAATGAAATTGGGTTATTTGTTATGGGCATTAGTGCCACTCAAATTTTTTGAATGGCTCTAATCGCTTTTAAATGCCCTGTTTATTTTTATTATCTTGTTCTTTGTGGAATTTTTCCAACCTGGGTTGGAAATTGGGTAGGAAGTATGACTTCATATAATCTATGTGGTCATCATCCATCCACTGCTCGAACTTAAGCTCCCACGGGCCATAGGTTTCTTCATTGTATGCTTTAGTCACTGACTCATGCATTGAATATTCGAAATACATTTGGTTTCCATCCTCTTGAATGTTCCACTCTTTATATATCTCTTCCTTAGTCCCGGTCTTGTATTTGCCATTGGAATAATCATGAACAATATTATTTTTCTTGTCTAATATGAATCCATGTCCACCCCACCACTCATCATGTATTTCACGCATTGCATGAACTAAGACGAATTCGTCCTGGTTTCTTTTGTCATAGAAAAACTTCTTAAAGTTTGCCTCGTAACAATCTCCAGCCATAGCTCCTCCTTTGTCTAATCGTAATTATCCTTGTGATAACTACTATAAGACGGGCTGATTAAACAACCCGTCCTAACTAGTTACATGTGCTAGAATCGATAGTCCGGTGTGACTCCTCGAAAAGTATCAAGTCTGTCGCCTTTTGTTTTCTCATGGCATAACCTGTGATTGAAATCACTCCATGCGAAAAATATGCCTCTCAACATATCAAGGCTATCTTCTAACTTGTTGGCTACTTTCTCTGTCTCCGAATCTACATACTCTTGTAGTTGTATATCGGATAGTGGCCTACCGTTAAGCTCTCTACGATTTACTACTTCATAGATTGTATACAAGTCACTCCACAATTTGTTTGCCGGGTAACTTTGTATTGTTCGTATGTTGGTAAAGTTTAGGCCTTTGATTCCTAAGTCAAATGCTTCATCTCTTTTACCCCACTTGCCATTCCATCTATTGTCAAAATGGAATTGTATTGAATCCAACACTGCTGTCGGTGTCAATATTTTGCTTTGTAGTCCCATACTGTCTCCTCTGTATCTGTAATTATCCTTGTGATAACTACCATTGCACTCACTGATTAAACAATGAGTGCTAGCTAGTTAGTCGTAGTAAATGAATCCCTCATCTTGTTGCTGATAAGTGCTTCCCTCTGCTTCGTGTGTGTCGAATTGTGCATGAGGGTGATTGTCGTCTATCTCTGTAAGCTCACCCATGCTACTCTCTACACTCCATCCGGCTTCGTTTAGTCTGATATTGTGCATGTTATCGCCACCACCTTTTGTATAATCTGAGATTTTGTCTCTTGCCTCGTCTGCTGAGTCGGCTTCAACATACGCCTCTGATTCTTGCGTATATTTTAAGTAATATAATTTACTCATAGTCCTCCTTTGTATGTCTGCGATAGTATCGTTGTGATAACTACCATAAACCACCTTGATTAAACAAGGTGGTCTAGCTAGTTACGCTAGCTCATACTTACCAGTGTCATAATTTAAATTCCACTTGTATCCGGCTTGCTTTAGCTCATTGAGACATCTGTTGTAGTATATCTCTAGTTTGTTCTGCTCTGAGACTGGTCGCTCGCCATCACATGCTAGATTCTCCGGTGATAGATTGCTCTCTATGATTGCAACTATTGTCGGAACATCGGTAATTTTGATTTCGTTTTGATTGAAAATTCTTGCTTTTCGATTTTCCAAATCAACGAATTCTTTTACTGTTTGCATAGTATCTCCTTTGTATTTGTAATTATCTTTTGATAACTACCATAAGACTCACTGTTTAATCAATGAGTCCTAGCTAGTTAGAACGGTGTATCTATTTTTTCCCAGTCGTACTTTGGCTGAGCAAGATAATCAAGAACATCTCTACGCTCTTCGGGTGTGAGCTGAGTCATCTTAACAATCTCTACATTGTCTGAACCATCACCCTTGTTACCATTAGAGCGACTAACGCTAAGTTGTTGGTTTGGTATTTTTACAAGGTGTAAATATATTCTTGAATAAGTTTCCTCGTCAAGAACCTCGAACTTATCTCCGTATCTTGCATGAACATCTATTCCTAGACGGTCATTGTTTTTAATCCATTGTGCTTTTGCTTTGTCTGCATCTACAGCAATGGCGACTTGAACATCTTTGAACTTACTGACTATGCAAGTTGCAACGATGATAAATCGTTTTTTGTTGGTATCCATATCGCCTCCTTTGTATTTTTATTAATGTATAGTTACCATAAACCACTCTGATTAAACAGAGTGGTCTAGCTAGCTACTTGTAATCGTCTCTAACATGCTCGGGCAATTCCACAATCGTGTGGCCTGCACAAGCCGGGCATCTGAAATTGCTTACAGTCTTAGCAACTTTGATACTGACTCGGAATATCATGCCAAATCCTTGGGCATAACTTTTGTCTGTACCTCCGATGCAATCTGTATCCGTACATTTTACAGAAGCCGTAGTGCCACCGGTCTTTGGTGACGGGTCGGTCATTTTTGCATGGGGCAAGAACCCTAACTCTAAGATAAATTTTTGTATCATAAGAGTAAAGGCCGGGCCTGCAATAGTCGCTGTTGGTTTACCCTCGGCACCTAGATAATTCTTGATTATCCTGGCGAACTTGGGTCCGTGTCCGGTTTTGGCCGGGAGCATTGCATGCACAACCTCATGGGCTACAACTTGGGCTGTCTCTATGCATTCGACTAGAGTAGATGCACCAAGCGTAGGCTTGATGAAAATTTCTCTGTAGTTTCCTGCTGAACTGCCCTCATAGTGACAAACTCCGATTGCACTTGAACCGGCACCGTTGGGCATAAACCCAACAGATAGCTTGATATTTTCTCTAGGAACATTTGTTACAAATTCCTCTTTTACTTTTGTATAAATAAAGTCGGCAACATCGTTGAGCCACGCTTCTCTATTACCAGCATATATTTTTGTATCTACTGGGTTTTGAGCAAGTAATTGCTTCATTAGTATCTCCTTTGTATTTTTGTATTTGGTTGGTAAATAAATACCATAAGACCTTGATTAAACAAGGTCCTAGCTATTTACTTAAGTAAATGGAATATCTTCAATATCGTACTCGACATCGTCATAACCTCTCCAATTTTTAATAAATTCGAGTTGGTCTTTTAGTCTGTCTGTATCTTCTTTAGTTATTGTTTTAGATTCGAATGAGATTCTTTTAGGGTCAATACTCATAACCACTGGTTTTTTAGTCATCGTTTCTCCTTGTCTATATAACCAACAATCATTGGTTATATTCACAAAAAGGGAGACTAGATTGAATGCGTACAGCTAGTAATTATATAAGGTCTGTAAGGCTCCAGTCTGATTGGCTCTCTATCGTCTAACCGTTGGTTGGTACTTCTGACGCTATCTCCGTACCGTTTTATATATTGTTGAGAGTTTCTCAATGTAGGCTTTTTTCGCTCGTGGAGGTTGTCTTTCGTTAGCACTTCCGTGGCCTGGGTTAGGTTTTGAATTCCTTGTTACCGTAGCTACTCGCTCCACCGTCCGGGGCTATTTTGACTGGCTCCCGAATAACCAGTAAGAGTATTATAAACACATAATGGAAACTATATCAACAGTTATTGAATAAATAGAGAAATAAATATCCTGGGAAACCCCAACGATTCCGGGCTGTTTAATCAAGTAGCGATTAAGGAGCAAAAAAACTTTGATGATTTGCACACCAAAAAGGCCTGAGACTTTTAGTTAGTGAAATGTTTCACAAGCACCTTAAGCCTGGAAGAAGGTAAGCCGAGGAGAAGGAGACGAGGAGGAGAGTAGGGAGATGGTTGGTTGTATTAACATCCGGGGGTATGTGTTTAATTTACTGGTTAAGGTCACATATAGAATTGATTAAACAAGGTGCAGTTGGGTGCATAATGTGTACAGTCTGAAGAGAAATACATTGGTAAAAACTGCCAATAAACCAACAATAAAGGGGTGGGGTTCAATGTGAGGTGTACACTAATATATGTGTGTATCCACTAGAAATATGCTGTTAACTAGGCCTAATTAGACTGTGTTTAAACAAGGTACCTTTGTTACTGATTTAAGTGTTTACTTGTAATAGAACACAACTTACCCTGTGTCATCCCTCCCAAACCGATAACAAATCTTTTTATGACTTATGTAAATATATGAAGTAATAGCCTTTAACGCTAGTTACCATGGGCCGACAAGTCCACTTACTTGATGTTTAGTCTGATAGATTCTTTTAAATGTCGGGAGTCTATCATGCTTGTGTAACTTCACTATAGCACACATTAAAGTTATGTGGGGATTTAATCCACCAGGAGGATAGGCAGAAAAAATCCCTATCTTATTGTACTTGTTTTTAAGTAAGGTATACTAGATATAGTGGTTTTTCATTCACATGAAAGCCCTTTCTATTGTGCATTGGTAAGGAGTCGGGCAACCGACTTCCTACCATAAAAAATAATTTTTTTTTACCCACTTAAATCAAAACTGTTGTATATTGGTTATAAGAAACAAATGATTTTAACATTCATAGTTTCCCTTTGTATTGCACACAGCCCGGCCCCGAACCGGGTTTTGTGTTATAGTGACCGAATATGATTATTAAAGATTGTAAAATTTGTAATAAGGGTCTCAAGTTCTTTAAGACTTATAAGTTATGTGCTAACCTAGGTTGTACAGAGTATAATAAAAAACATAGGAGATATGATGTACAAGAAAACCATGAAGAAAAAAAAGTCCAGTTCCAAGAAGAAGAGTAAAAAAGGCATGTACTAATGCCAGCTAAAAAAGGTTTGTATTACAATATGAACAAAAGAAAAAAAGCAGGTACAAGTAGGTCAAAGAAAAAATCTACTATCTCACCTAAAGCGTATGCCAATATGAAAAAAGGTTTTCCTAAA
>Ga0209336_10001608_pt1 | contig 10976 bp, 25 predicted proteins | sample LinPmetageLP32_FD_184042 | JGI IMG/M metagenome (GOLD analysis project Ga0209336, IMG submission 184042) | Marine viral communities from the Pacific Ocean - LP-32 (SPAdes) (version 2) | ecosystem: Environmental > Aquatic > Marine > Oceanic | place: Pacific Ocean | collected 2009-08-23 | reverse complement strand
AAGAATGTAAATGTAAATAATTATATTTGAGTATTATAAACATAAAATTTAATAAAAATGTCAAAAATTAGTAAAGAAGAATTAAAAGATTTGCAAGAATCACAAGGAAAATTAAATGCTATAAAGCATGATCTAGGATTGTTAGAAACTCAAAAGCATAGTTTATTACATTTATATGCAGATGAGATTGCAAAACAAGAAGAATCTAAAAAAACTTTAGAGGATAAATATGGAAAAATTAACATAGATTTAAAAGATGGAAGCTATGAAAAAATCAAAGAACAAGAAGATAAGTGATCATATAAGTTACAAAGAAGCTACAAGATCAGAAACAGCTACTAGACTAAACATCTCTAATATTCCTACAGAGGATATATTAAAGAATATGGTATTAGTGGCTGAGGAAGTGTTTGAGCCATTAAGAGATTGGGCAAAGCACCCTATTAGAGTAAATTCTTTTTATAGATCTCCAAAATTAAATACAGCCATTAATGGAAGTTTTAGAAGCAGTCATTTATCAGGACAAGCTATTGATATTTCTACATTAGGAAAAAAAAGTAATGGAGAGCTTTTTGATTATATAAGACAAAACCTAGACTTTGACCAATTAATATGGGAGTTTGGAAATAATGAAAATCCAAGATGGATTCATGTATCTTTTAAAAATAAAAAAGACAATAGAAAAGATGTGTTAAAAGCTAGACACAGAGGAACTAATGTTACTTATTTTAGAATGTAATGCCAATCCCTAAGAAAAAACAAAATGAAAAGCAGTCTGCATTTATGGTGAGGTGTGTTCCTCAGCTCATGCAGTACCATCCAAAGGAACAGGCTATAGCAATGTGCTACAAGGCTTTTAAGGGCTCACAGGAGGTTATATTAGAGTCTTATAATGATTACCCTGACTCAGCAAGTAATAATGCATCTAAAGCGATTAAATGGAAAGAAAAGAATGGTTCTGATTGTGGAACACAAGTTGGATGGACTAGGGCAAGACAATTAGCAGATAAAAAAAAAATAAGCAGAGATACAATAGCTAGGATGGCTTCTTTCAAAAGACATCAACAACATAAGGATGTGCCTTATTCTGAGGGCTGTGGGGGTATTATGTGGGATGCATGGGGAGGAACTTCTGGAGTTGAATGGGCAATAAATAAATTAAAACAAATAGACAAATGAAAAAAGAAGTTGGAGTGGATATAGATGGGGATGGAAAACCAGATTTAAATTTAGATTTAAAAACATTAATTTTAGTAGTTGGAGGAATAATAAGTATTACAATGACTTATTCTACACTTACTAAGCAAATAGAAATTAATAAAAAAGAAATAGAAATAGCAAAAGAACTTCCTCCTGCTAAATCTCATGAGATCTTAGAACAGAAAATTATATTTTTAGAAGATTATATTGAGAAATTAGAACAAAATCAGGACAAGAGAATAGATCAATTAGAAAAAAAAGTATACAGAAGATAATGGAAAATATAGACATGAAACTTTACTTATATAATACAATAGCACTAGGCATATCAATGACAGAAATAGAATTATCTTTAAAAATTATCTTATTAATTTGTACAATTATTTACACAATTAAAAAAATTATAGAAAAAAATGGTAAAAACAATTAAACATCTTTTTGGATTTTGTGGAGAGAGTCATTTAAATGTCTTCACAATAATATTCTCAATAATTATATTAAAATTAATTTATGAAAAATATATTAGCAAAGCTCTTTGGTGGAGTAGGTGGATCAATAGCTGAAAAAATATCCTCTATAGTAGATAAACATATATGGGATAAATCAGAAAAAGCTGCATTCAGAAAAGAGATGGAAAAAATCTTTATTGAAGCAGAACTTGATTTAGAAAAAGAAATCACACAAAGACACAAATATGACATGCAGTCTGATAGTTGGTTAAGCAAAAACATCAGACCACTACTTACAATTTTTAGTTTATTTCTTTACACCATTTTTTCTGTCACAGATGGAAATTTAGGAAACTTTGACATTCAAGATCAGTATGTTGATTTGCTAGGACAGATTGTAATAATGAGTTTAGGCTTTTATTTTACATCCAGAGGTATAGAAAAAACTGCAAAAATACTCAAGAAATAAAATAAATTATATTAACTTTCACAATTCAGTCGCAGATCTGTAAGCTGCTAAACTTCAATTTTATCAATTGTTGGTTCAGGTAAATTTAATTTAAAAGTTTTTTTCTTTTTTTTTTGGGGGGGTTTTTTTTTCTTTTTTTACTTTTCTCATAAAATAAGTATATTTAGAATATACTATGTAAACCACAAATAAAATATTTAGATAAATGGTTAAAAAAATATCTAGATCTAAAATTGTTAAAAAATTAGATACAATATTTAGTCAATACATTAGAAAAAAAAACTCAAATCATGGTAAGGCTACCTGCTTTACTTGTGGTAAGATAGATGATTGGAAGAAGCTACAAAATGGTCACTTTCAATCTCGCAGACATTATTCAACTAGATGGGATGAGAGTAATTGCCAAGTACAATGTGCAGGGTGCAATGTCTTTAAATATGGAGAACAATTTAAATTTGCATTAGAATTAAATAAAAAGTTTGGATCTGGAACAGCAGAGGATCTTCATGTTAAAGCACAAAAACAAATTAAATTTCAAAATTATGAATTGTTAGATATGATAAAATATTATCAAGAAAAGTTTGATGAATTAAAATAATCATTATATTTGTTCATATCTGTTTGTTTATCTTGAAGAAGAAGAGTTGATTTATATTGACTCTTTTTTTTGTTTAATTTTGTGTTATAAAAATTTTTGTTTATATTTAAAGTATCTTTACAACTAAGTAAAGTGTAAAAATAAACAGAATGACAGATATACAATTTACAGGAAAATCTTTAAGAACATCAGAAGATTTAAAAAGAATGGTTAAAGATGCTCAATGGCAAGTTAATTATCATAAAGAAGAAGTGCAAAAAGCAGCAGACACTTTATATACTAGACAACTAGCTTTAGATGCTTTAATTAATGAGCAGTCAGCTTTATTAGAAAGTGAACATGAAAGAATACAAAATCTTGACTTTGATGAAATTAACTTAGCATCTAATGGGTAATGAAACATATTTATAATCAATCAGAATATTACTTAGCTAGGATTGAGGCTATGGAAAACCACATAGATAAACTAGAATCTAAATTAGAATTAACAGAAGCTAGATTAGAAGTTTCACAAAAAAACAGAATAACACTATGAAAGATATTTATAAAAAATTATTTAAAGTTCAGTCAGAAATTGGATCAATAGGAAAAGATGTAACAAATCCATTCTATAAATCTAAATATTTTGATATTAATTCTCTTATTGGACAGCTACAACCTTTATTAAAAAAATATGGATTGTTGCTTCTTCAACCTATAGAAGATCAAAAAGTAAAAAGTATAATCTTTGAAATTGATGGAGATGGATATGTTGAGTCTTCCATAAATTTGCCAGACATACCAGACCCACAAAAACTTGGATCTGCTATCACTTATTTCAGGAGATATACATTACAATCACTACTAGCATTACAAGCTGAGGATGATGATGGAAACAAAGCTATCACAAAAATAAAACCTCTACTGCTAGATAATAGTCCTGAATTAAAAAATGCCATGAAAGGAATGAGTAGTGGTGCTACAATTCAAGACATTAAAAAGGTCTATAGAGTTACAGACTATATAGAAAAAAAGTTGTTAAATTCTTAAAATAAATTAAATTATGAGTGTACTAATGAATGCAAGTATCAGGGTTGACAAACTCCCTAAAGAAAAATTTGTTAAAGGAAAAGGAGATGCTGTTTACTATAACATGACTATATCAGTTTCAGATGAGACAAGATATGGAAACAATGTAGCAATAACAGATTCTCAAACTAAAGAAGAGAGAGAAGCTAAAAAGCCTAAAAATTATTTAGGAAATGGCAAGGTGGTGTGGACAGATGGCAACATTGTCTTGGCAGAGAAAGAAGAGATTTCTGTGCAACCAACAGATGATCTTCCTTTTTAATATTATACGCCTACAGTGATTCACAGTTTAGTGTAATATTTAATTAAAGGGGGGAGTTAATCCCCTCTTTTTTTTAACTTTAAGTATGCAAAACAAAACAGATATAAAAGACCTCATGAATAAAATTGAGGCAGAGTGCTTAGTTGATAATTCTGAAAAAATAGACTACCCTCCTGTGGCTTTATCCTTAGGAAAAAAATATATAAAAACAAAAGATGGAGGTCAAATGTTACCCATACCAATTGGAACTTATGGAAACTTTAGTTTTGTACAAGCTCCTCCAAAAACTAAAAAAACTTTTTTTATATCTTTGTTAAGTTCAGTTTATCTTTCAGGTTCTAATCATTTTGGTGGCGAGATAAAAGGTCACAGAACAAACCAATGCCTTTTGCATGTAGATACAGAACAGGGAAAATGGCATTCGCAAAGAGTATTTAAAAGGGCTATAGATATGTCTAGCATGGATGGAACTCAATGTTATTATACCTATGCTCTTAGACAAATTGGATTCAAACAGAGAATAGAGTTTATAGAATATCTATTAAAAGATAAAATAAAAAATACAGGTCTTGTCATTATAGATGGCATAGCTGATTTGGTTAGTGATGTTAATAATTTAGAGGAATCAAATGCTTGTGTACAAAAGCTGATGGAGTGGAGTTCAATTTATGATTGTCATATAATAACTGTGATCCATTCTAATTATGGAAGTTCTAAGCCAACAGGTCACCTTGGATCTTTTCTTGAAAAAAAGGCAGAATGCCAAATAGAGTTGGAAGCAAACACAGTGAATAAACAATGGGTAACAGTAAAATGTAAAAGAAGTAGAGGGTATGCTTTTGAAACATTTAGTTTTAAAATTAATGAATTAGGACTTCCAGAAGTTGTTGGAAACCTGTATGACCCATTAAAAGAAAATGGATAAGGATATTGAGAATTTATATAAAAAACATAAAATTTGGATACAAATTGTTAAGTCTTTTGGATGTAATCATGCCATTGCTGAAGATGTTGTTCAGGAAATGTATATTAAAATAATAGTTAAAATTAAAAAAGGATTAGACATAAAATATAATGACAATGAAATTAATTACTATTATATTTTCAGAACACTAAACAGCTTATATATTGACTTAAAAAGAAAAAACAAAAATATATGTAAAATGAATTTAGAACATATTAGTGAGATGTTGTTGCCTGATTCAGATAAATTATTAACTTTTTCTGATAAAGAATTAAAGTCTTTTATATTAGAAGAAGAGGTAGATTATGAAAAAAAATATAATATGATCCAAAAAGAATTAGACAAAATGTATTGGTATGATAAAAAAGTCTTTGAGATCATTAATGGTGGAGAATCAATTGCCTCCTTGTCTAGAAAAACTCACATTGCTTATTATTCATTATACAACACTTACACAAAAGTTATAATTAAACTAAAAAAATTATTATGAAACTAGGAGATCTAATTTATTATATAACAAAATATACAGGCATTAAATATTTGGTTGAAACCTATCATGCATTTAGAGGAACTAAATGTAATTGCGATAAAAGGAGGAAGTCCTTAAATAATATAAAAATAAAAAGATGGTAAAATTTAAACTTAAAACAAAAGATGGTAAATATGAAACAGACACTTTTTTTGGATTAATAATTGAGGTGTTAAAACACAGGTTCTGGCATTTAATAAAAGATGGAAAGTGGAAGGATTAATATAATAAAATAAAAAGATGATAAAATTTGAAAAAAATGACTTTAAAAAATGGGAAATATTCAGGAACAATCCAAAGTCCACTATATCAGGTAAAGAATTTGACTTGGTATGCGACCTGCACAGCAGATATAAAAAGCATAGTTTTTACAAACCATGCACCTGTAATCCTAAAGAAATTAAAAGATGGATAACAGATTTAAATGTTATTTGGGATAATGGGTTATAAACTTTTTGTTCATAACTTATAATTGTTTATATTTGTGTTATGAAAAAATTAACAGAATATAACAAAAAAATCACCAAAGATTATCTGGACAAATGGAGAGAAAAACTTATGGAACAATACATCCCATTAGAAAGTCAAGATATCAAAGACTTAGATTTTGTTCCTGCTTCAAAAAAAGAAAATATCTATGATCATATAGATGCCAAGGTTTCTTTTACCACTCAAATAGTTGAAACTCATATTGGCACAGATATTAAAGACAGAAAAAGTATAAAAAGAGGACAACCTAAAAATGATGATTTTTTGTGGATTGAAATAAAAAACCCTTATGGAATTAAAGGTTGGGTATTTGGCAAAGCACACTATATAGCTTTTAAACAGGAAAAAGAATGGTTATTTGTATGGAGAGAAGATCTAGTTAAGTTAATCAAAGAGAAAGTTCAAAAAGTTTTTGTTCAAAAAAATCCTGTTTATAAATTATATAATAGAAAAGGTTGTAAAGATATTTTAACATTAATAAAAAAAGAAGATTTAAATCCAATAATAATACCTAGAAAATTATGAAACATAAACATCACCCATTTGAAAATCAAATCTTTGATCATTATAGACAAAGAGCAAAAGCAATTACAGATGCAATAGAACTCTTAAAAGAACACAACTATACAATAATAGACTTAGAGGGTAATTGGATACATAAAGACAAATCAAAATTTAAGACATGATTATACTTATAGATGCAGACAGTTTAATATTTGCAAGTTGCTACAGATCTAAAAAAGACATTAATTATGAAATTTATCCTGAGAATTTTTACACAGATATAAAAGATTCAATAAATAAATTTGATGAGCAGTACATGAAAATAATTAATGATTTAGAGGAAGTTTACACAATAGATCAAATTGTAACTTTTAATGGATCAAAGGGAAACTTTAGAAAACAAATAACTCCTACTTATAAAGCAAACAGAAAAAAACAGACACTTCCTCCACTACTTCATCCAATGCATCAATATGTAAAAGACAATTATGATAGTAAGTATTGCTATGGAATGGAGACTGATGATTTAGTAGCAAGATACTGGAAAAAACTTAGCGATGAGTTTGGAAGAGATGATGTCTTAATAGTTTCAATAGACAAGGACTACAAGCAGTTTCCCTGCCTTATATATAACTACCATTATAAACATAAGGTTATATTAGATATAAGCGAGTCAGAGGCTTTATACAACTTCTATGAGCAGATGATTATGGGAGATACTGCTGACAATGTAAACTACTTTAAGGGCAAGGGCAAGAAGTTTGCAGAGAAATATTTTGTAGATTGCCACAGTAAATATCAATATACAAAAAAAATGTATGAATTATTTAAAGAAAAATACAAAGGCAAAGCTAAATTAAAATATATAGAGTGTTTTAATCTATTAAAATTAAGAACATGAGAAAAAGAAAATTTAAAGAACCTAAAAATAAAAAAGTTAAGTTTATTAAATGCGATGAGTTTAGTCAGACATATCAATGGCACAAAACTAATAAAGGAGATAAAATAAAAAGTGTAAAATGAAAGAGAATTTAAAACCAATTCAGATTGCTAATAGAATAATAAAAGAATCTGGAATTAATATATTTGAAAACAACAGAAGACAAAGTCAAATTGAGTACAGATCTCTTCTGTGTTATTTGTTAAGAGAAAAACTTAGTATGAGGTGGTTGTATATTGTTAAATTTTTTAATGATAATAATAAAACAATGACTCATGCGAGTTGTATTAATGCTTTTAAACATTATAAATTATATAAAAAGAATAATAAAAATTTAGATAAAATAGAGAAATTATTTTCATTCACAAGTGGTATTAATATTGATCAGATAGACAGAGTTCATTATTTAGAAAATAAATGTAAACTTCTAGAAAACAAATTAATAGAATGTAAAAAACAATATATATGAAACCCAACCAAGTAAAAATATCAAAAATAAAAACAAATCCTGAGAATCCCAGATTAATAAAAGATGCAAAGTTTAAAAAATTAGTCAGATCAATTAAGGAATTTCCTGAGATGTTAAAGTTAAGACCTATTGTTGTGGATGAGAACAACATTATACTTGGTGGCAATATGAGATACAAAGCATGTATTGAAGCAGGATTAAAAGAAATTTATATTATACAAGCAGAGGACTTAAATGAAGAACAGAAAAAAGAATTTATTATAAAAGATAATGTTGGCTTTGGAGAGTGGGATTGGGATATAATAGCTAATGACTGGAATCTAGACAAATTAAATAATTGGGGTCTTGATCTTCCTGAGTTTAATGAAATATTAGATGCAGAAGAAGATAACTATGAAGAACCAGAAAATATAAAAATTGATGTTGTCCTTGGAGATCTTATAGAAATAGGAGAACACAGGTTATTGTGTGGAGATTGTACTGATTCTGATCAGCTTTCTAAATTAATGAATGATAAAAAAGCAGAGATTGTTTTTACTGATCCACCATGGAATGTTAGCTATGGCAAAACAAAACACAAAAATTATAAGCAAAGGGAAATTTTAAATGATAGTATGAGTACAAATGATTTTAAAGATTTTCTTTATAAAAGCTTTTCCAATATGGCTTTATTCTCAGCACAAGGTTGTATGACTTATGTTGTGATGTCTGCTCAGGAATGGGGTAATACTATGTTGGCATTAACAGATAATAAGTATCATTGGAGTTCAACAATTATTTGGAAAAAAGACAGATTAATACTTTCCAGAAAAGATTACCATACTCAATATGAACCAATCTGGTATGGTTGGCTAGGAGACAGTCCTAGATTATGTAAGTTGGAAGATAGAAAACAAAGTGATTTATGGGAAATAGACAAACCACAAAAAAGTGAATTGCACCCCACAACAAAACCAATAGAATTAGTATCAAGAGCCTTAAAAAATAGTTCTAAAAAAAATAATATTGTTTTAGATATGTTTCTAGGTAGTGGATCTACCATGGTTGCTGCACATCAACTTAAAAGAAAATGTTATGCATTAGAGTTAGATCCTAAGTATTGTCAGGTCATAATTGATAGAATGAAAAAACTTGATCCTGAATTAAAAATAAAAATAAATGGCAAAAAATATGGACAAAAGTAGACACATAAAAAAGGAATCAATGTTAAAGGCATTAGAAAAAAATCTTGGAGTTGTTACTCTTTCATGCAGAAAGGCTAATATACCAAGAAGTACATTTTATAAATGGGTTAATGAAGATAAGGAGTTTGCAGAGCAAGTTAAAGAGATAGAGAATGTTGCTTTAGATTTTGCTGAAAGCGAATTATTAAAACAAATTCAAAATGGAATTCCCACATCAACTATATTTTATTTAAAAACAAAAGGTAAGAAAAGAGGTTATATAGAAAGACAGGAAATAACAGGTGCAGATGGAATGCCTAATAACTTTCAAATAGAAATAATAGACAAAACAGAAGATGCTGACACAGGCAAAGATTCAGACTAATATTGTATATAAACATCTTGAAAAAAGTAACTCAAAAATAATTGTAGAACAAGGAGGGACAAGATCAGGAAAAACATATAATATTCTTTTATTTATAATATTTAACTATTGCACAAATAACAAAGGAAAGATTGTCACTATTTGCAGAAAGACATTCCCAAGTCTAAGAGCAACTGTTTTAAGGGACTTTTTGTTTATCTTAAGGCATCATCAAATGTATAGAGAAGAGTTCCATAATAAGTCAAACTCAGAATATAATCTGTATGGCAATTTAATTGAGTTCACATCTTTAGATCAATCCCAAAAAATTAGAGGAAGGAAAAGAGATCTTCTTTTTATTAATGAAGCAAATGAATTGCATTGGGAAGATTGGCAACAGCTTATTTTCAGGACTCAAGAAAGGATTATAATTGACTTTAATCCATCAGATGAGTACCATTGGATATATGACAAAGTAATTCCAAGAAAGGATTGCGAGTTTCATAAAACCACTTACCTAGACAACCCTTTTCTAGAAGAATCAATCAAATCTGAAATTGAAAGATTAAGGGAAACAGATGAGCAGTATTGGCAAATCTATGGACTAGGCGAGAGATCAAGTTCAAGAAGAACTATATTCAGATATGCTGAGGTTAATGAGATCCCACAAGAAGCAAAGCTAATAGCTTATGGAATGGATTTTGGTTACACCAATGATCCAAGTACCCTTGTTTCTGTTTATACTCAAGATTATAATCTTTATATTCATGAGCATTTATATAGAACCAAAATGACCACAAATGATATTCACAAGTTTTTAAGAGCAGAGAATCTTCATTCAAATCCTATCTATGCAGACTCAGCAGAACCAAGATTGATATCAGAACTGAGAAAGATGGGTCATAATATTCATCCAAGTATAAAGGGTAGAGATTCTGTTAATGCAGGTATTGATCTGTTAAAAAGATATAAGATTCATATAACAAGTAAGTCTAATAATGCAATTCAAGAGTTTAGAAACTATAAGTGGAAAGAGGACAAGTCAGGAAAGTTAGTTAATATTGCAGAGGATCTCCACAATCATATAATTGATCCTTGTCGCTATGCTACTTATTCAATCTTATCTAGACCTAACTTTGGTAAATATGCTGTGCAATGAAAACAATTAATTCTTTAAGTGGAGGTAAAACATCAAGTTATATAGCAGCAAATTATCCTGCTGATTATAATGTGTTTTCTTTAGTAAGAACTGATGATAAAAAATGTTTATTTCCTGATGCTAAAATTAGACAAGAAGTAAGTGATAGATTGGGAATAGAGTTTATAGGTACACTTGAAGAAGATGCTATTATCTATACTATGTTAGACTTAGAACAATACATAGGTCAAAAGATTGATTGGGTTACTGGCAAAACATTTGATGAAATAATTAATAGAAATGGTAAAAGATATTTACCTAATGTTACTCAAAGATTTTGTACTACAGAAATGAAACTACAACCAATATT
>Ga0209336_10001607_pt1 | contig 10979 bp, 5 predicted proteins | sample LinPmetageLP32_FD_184042 | JGI IMG/M metagenome (GOLD analysis project Ga0209336, IMG submission 184042) | Marine viral communities from the Pacific Ocean - LP-32 (SPAdes) (version 2) | ecosystem: Environmental > Aquatic > Marine > Oceanic | place: Pacific Ocean | collected 2009-08-23 | reverse complement strand
TTGTTTTCTTCTGCAAAATCATCAAAGTATGGGGCAACATTTAAGTTTTTAATTTCTGGCATATTAGAATTCCACTATAATTTTAATATCTTCTGTTTGATCTGTAGCTCTAGATATTGGTCTTCGATTTTCTTTATAGATAATGTCACCACTGTCATATGCTAATTCTGGATTTGCATATCCATCAGTGAAGGTAATTGTACTTGCATTAGTGAGAGTGACTGCTGCATCCGCCGTTGCGTCTGGAGTTGCAGCTGCACCGGATGTAGCACCTGTCACCGCATTTGCACCACTAAAAGCAACATAAGCACCCGTAGATGAGTTTGTTCCAAAGTCTGCATGTCTCTCTTGTTGATAATACAGAATTGAATTTGAACTATCAAATTCAACTACTTTACCAATCGCAGCTGTAGAAGCTTGGGTAATTTTTTCGTCTGCGGTAAAAGTTCCAGAAACTGATGCAAACTTTAGAGCAAATGTTTGTCTAGCAGTAGAAGCAGTAGCAACAGTGGAACTGCCAAAATTAGTTGGGTCAACAACTATACCAACATTTCTAAAATCATTTCCAGCCAAAATATCGTCTGATTCTGCACCAGATAGAGTTGTATTGATAATTGCAAAATGTGCGCCCAACTCTTTTACTGCATCAGAACCATGTCCACCCTTGGGAGATATAATAACATCTATTGCTGAACCAGAACCGCCCATAACTGATGATGATGTAAGCGAACTATCAGAGAATGTGTCTCCAGAACCAAGATTGATTGTTCCAAATGTATAACCAGAACCGGCAGCATTAATGCCAGAAGTAGTAGATGCAACCGTTCCAAATGCTTGAACTTGATTGCCGGAAACTACAATTCTTGCAATAGCACCAGATGAAGTCCCTGCATTAGTACCATCCCCTTGGATTGCTGTAAAGTAAGTTCCATCTGTTACTCCACTACCCACATTTGTTACTCTCAAAGACTCAACAGTACCATTAGTTGCTGCAGCACTTACTGTGCTATCAGTTTCAACAGGCATAAAATCAGTTGTTAAAAATTTTGTTTGATTTGATGCAGAAATCGTGTACATATATTTTAGAACATATCCACCATGAGTGAATAATGCAGTTCCTTCAGTAGAAGGTTCTGTTCCATCAAATGCTAAAGCAGTAGTATTTGCACCAACTGGAATATTACTAATAACTTTATAAACTCTATTTGCTGATGTTCTAAAATAAAAGGTTGAACTATAAAGTGTTGACGCACCAGAATCTGCTGTATCCAAAGAACTATAATTGTCTCTATACATATCGAAAGTAGTGCCGTCTGACCAATCTCTTCTAGGAACACAATTGAGTACATCAGATGATGCAATTTTTTTGGCTGCAACCATTTGATCCCAAAAATAAAATTCATCAGAAACACTATCTAATGGAGTGGGCGGCGTACTATCAGTTGCGCCACTTCCATCATTCGTCCCGCTGAACGCAGTAGCTTTACCGATAAACATATAGTATGTTGATGCTGCAGCTTCACTGAAAGATTCTGTGAATTGTGATGCATTGTGTAATTTAAATTTTTCCGTGATGATTGCTACCATTTTCAGTCCCTATTCTGTCTGGTTATTTATATTTATAACGGTACTTATACAGTAAATTCAGAATCTATTAGTATGCTTGCTCTAGTTCCATCTTCGTGCATAATGTTACTTCCAGCATCAGTCGAAGAACCATCTGTTCCATCATAAACTATATTTCCACCGTTACCCTCGTCATCCACGCCATCTTCTAATGGTATGCTCATTCCTATATCTATATAGATGTCAGAACTATGTGTGATATTATCAAAAGTAGAACTTAAATAATTTTGGTGTGGAATGACTCCAACCTTATCTGTTTCAGTCTCTACTTCTATTCTAATAGATTCTAATATTAACTTGTCGTTTATTCCATATCCAGTTGCGTTTTCTAGTAAGAAATCATCTCCGTAAGTAGTTGCAACCGTGCTGCTATCTTCTTGTTTGAAGAACCCTTGGTCAGATTCTTCAAGCAATATTCCAACTGTCTCTGAAGATTCTGTAGTATTGTGTGGGGCTTCACCAATGTCAAAAATAGCTCTTCTTATAATATCTTCCAGTGTTGGTGAGAATCCTGAAGCTTCATTTAACAATAAGCCCGGACCACCATCTGTACCATCCTCTAATTTAACACCGTCAAAAGTCAAATCGACATGTGCATCAGCTGAACCATCCTCAAGCAATAGTGTTTCGTTCAATTCCTCTAATCGAACATTAAAATTTCTGTCTGTTGCAGAAGTGTCAGTACCATCAAGAAGGAAAGTGTTTGCAATAACACCATCCAGATTTACTGATTGAACTTTGGTGATTTCATTTATTACAATACCATCATTCGAGTCTTCCATAATAAGTTCACCACTCCAAGCTTGGCCAAATTCGCTATCTTGGTGTGAAATTGAAATTATGGCAACCTGATGAGCTTCTTGAGCTGCTTTGCTTGCAATAGTACCTAATTCTGTTTCAACTCTGGTTCTTTCCGTACCGAATGGATTTTTACCCAACCTTATTAAACCAAATGAGTGTGCAGTGTTACCGAACGATTCTGTTGGTAAAGTAACGCCCATTTTTCTTATCAAAGATACATCAGAGTTTGTTTGAGCTTTAACCAAAGAACTACCAGTTGTGGTTGATAAATCTACTGGGTATCTACTATATGGCTGTAAACTACCTGACAATGATGAAGTCTCTGCCAGAAAGAAACCACCATTCTCAAGTATAAGTGCAGTATCATTACCACCCACAGAGTGTACCAAAAATCTACTTGTTGTGTTTCTCTCAAGTGCAGTTTCCAATCTAAACGGGAAACCAGATTCATCAAGCAAATCTTCTCCAGCATTTTTAGAATCTTGAAAAGCAAGTCCATCCTGTGTTCCATCAAGAATTAGATTAAAAGATTCTTCTACTACACTTGCAGAAAACCCACTGACATGGAAGTCATCTTCAGTCAATATTTTTTCATTTATGCCTGAGTTTATATCATTACTTTCCAACTGGACAATAAATTCACTTTCAAATATATTTGATGTTCCAATTTCCTCTAAGATATATCCATCATCTTCAAATATGGAGAAAACTTCACCAGCACTTTCAGAATCTTCTAAGATTATAACATCATCTTGTGAACCAGCTTGCAACTCCATAGTTCCCAGTGACCTACGAATGAATCTAAAGAAATCTGGATCACCAGAAAATGCTGATATAGATATCGCATCAGTCAATGCTGATAATGTCATAGGCCCTTCTAATGGTGTAGCAATACTAACCTTACCAAATACTGCAAATCCAGATGGATGAACAGCTTTCTTCAATTCGTTAATATATTCATTTGCCCCTGCACCCGTTTGAATTTCATATGAAAATTGTTGATAGAAGAAAGAATCTTGTAATCTATTCAAATCTTCACCAAGTATACTTTCGATATTATTACCATAACCAGAAATATCATCTCTTACAAAATTAACAACTGAGGTTGCCTTTGCAACATCAGCATTTACAATAGTTCCTGTGAACCCACCAGAAGCAGTAATAACAGTAGTTCCAGCAGAGAAATCTATCCCAGCAACTTCATGGATGACACTACTACCAGCATGTGTGGCAGAAGAATCTGTTCCATCTAAAGCAAAAACTCCTGTCTCTGGATCAATCTCACCAAGAAAAACTCCACCCTCTTCCAGTTCAAGTACACCAAAAGAAGCCACGCCACCTGCATTGCTACTCTCATCAATCATTTCAGAACCAGCATTCAACCCATCAGTATCAGTACCATCTAAAAGAATCTTTCCTCTATCGTCAAAATCGCCGTCTAAAATTAATCCAAAGTTCTGACCATCATAGAAGTCAAAAGTGCTTTTATTACTAAACCCAGTAATAAAGGAATCACCATCACTTTCAAGAGTTATTATATCACCACTTGTTTCCTCAACAATAAATCCACCAGCATCTGTTCTAACAGTAGAAAATCCAGCTACAGTAGGATCGTCATTAAGAACCGCATCAGTTCCATCCAAGACTAAATGGTCTGATTCAATAACAACATTCCTAAAACGCCCAGCAGTTTCCAAAACTATTTCTTCAGACTCATTACTGGAAATTACCGCACTAGATTCATCTTCAAGTATAGGTGCATTCTTTTGTGATATAACTTCAATATCAAATTCTGTCCATACTGATTCTGGTGATAAAATAAACTCTTGACCAAGGGTTTGAATTACTGCTGCAGCAGTAACAGTATTTCCATCACTATCTACTTTTGACTCCCCAGTAATTGTTTCTCCTATAGCAAAATCTATATTGTTACTTGAAATAAATTTTAAATCTCCGGCAGGGTCTAATATAAGTGCCGTTGCTCCAGAGGTTCCCCCAGTTATTTCTTCACCTTTAATAAATGGACCATTTGTTGATGAACTTTCAAATGATAGGGAAGCATTATCTGCAAAAGTAATTGCAGAGCTTATTGTAATACTTGTCTGTGAAGTAACATCAGTAACAGTCACATTAGATGGAAGTTTAAATGTAAGTGCCGTTGAATCAGATAAACTTACTTGAGTATTTAAAGTAAATATAACAGCAGATGTTACTGTTGCAACAAGAGTGCCTACTGGAATTCCAGTTCCTTCAACTATCAATCCTGCTTGAATTGTACCATCAGAAACTATTACTGTTATATTATAACTATTGACTGTTGAACCAGATACAGCAGCTGTTGCAACAGTACCAGTAACAACCATTCCTTCATCTATGGTTCCAGAGTTATTGTCCAGTGTAACATTTTCTGTGGCAGTTATACCATCAGTAATTGCAGTTGCATTTGCTTTATGAGTTAATGAAGGGACATAAACTCCAAAAGTATCTTTCCACGATTGATCAGTTAAATAATGACTCGTTGGAGTTATTCTTGAGGGACCAAACTCCGTTGCTGAAATTTGTCTGCCAGCTATAAAATCAACTTTGTCTAACCAAGTTCTAGCTGGTTGTCTTCCTCTTGGAAACTCTCTAATAAATTTTTGAGATGTTTCTTCAGCATCTTCTCCAACTATAACTCCAGTTTCATCTTCAAGTTCAAGATATGTTTTTTCAATAAAGGTATTTGGCTCTGTGCGAAAAATTCCATCAGTATCACCTTCGAGCGCAAGAAATGCATCACCAGTTAATTCTGTTGCATTCAATACAAATGGTTCATTATCTGTTTCATCAGCAAATCCATCGTGAGGAAATCCTTCATCATAAAAACCATCTTCAGTTCCACCACCAGAAATTGTAATATAGTCCTCTGTGGAAGCAATACTATCTTCCAGTCCTATCGGAATAGCATCAGTAGTTTCTAATGTAGTTCTCACCACATCTTCTAAAGTAGTTTGAAGAACTTGTGTATCAGCGTCAAAAGATTTAACAATACCAGTATGAGTTGTTAGTGCCGCACCTGTTACAAATGTTCCACTTACATCCTTGAGTACAAAATTAGCTTGTAGAGTTGCATCTGGGAGTTGAGTTGTGGAATAATTTGCACCACCATCTGTTATTAGTATTTCATCTATTGCACCAATATCAGTTGTGGTTGAAATTAAAGCAGCAGTTGATATAGTTTCATAGGCTCCCGTGGTTTTCAACATCACGGTTCCTATATTTGGATTTAGAGTAATAGTGGGAAGTTTCGTGAACCCAGTGCCATTATTCGTAAGATGAATTCTTGTTATTTCACCAAGATCAACAGTTGCATCTTCAAGAACCATTTGATCAGCGCCAGTTGTATATGCGTCAGCAACAGGGCGGGGCAAGAATTCACTTATAAAATTGTGACCCATATCAGTAGCAGTTGCGTTGCCGGTTTCTGTCCTCAATACACCAGCAGCTTCTACAAATCTAATAGCAACATTATCTGATAAAGTAAGTTTAGAACTAACTGTTATATTGTTCTGTGAAGTGATGGCTGTAACTGTAACACCCTCGCCAATACCACCACCATAAACAACCATATTTAAAGTTATAGTTCCAATATTATTGTCTAATATTAGTGTGGTAGAATTACTTACCGAACCATTTATAATAGCAGTTGCTTCATCTCGTAATCCAGATTCTAATTCAAAACTAAAAGTTTCTAAATGCTCTGTTGTGGCATCTTCATATACAAGAAAATCACCAGCATCAGTTGAACTATCATCGGTTCCATCTAGAGTTATTGCACCATCAACCACAGAAACAAATCCAGCGGGAAGAGAAATATTCGACTCTGTGCTTGCAAATACAAGAGGATCGCCAACCTTAAATCCAGCACCAACATCATCAACAACCACACCACTAACCGAACCAGTTTTGACACTCTCAATTTCAGCAGTAGCCGATCCATTGCCAAAATCAATGTTAATAGTTGATGTATCTTTTGATGAATATAGAATACCGTCATTTGTTATTGTAGCTGCCGATACAATATTTAAAATTGTAAATTCTTGTATAACATCTCTGACCGACGAAATTCCTCTTATTGTTTCTCCCGCAATAAAATCTCCGTCCCTAAATGAAACTATAAATTCTGTTATATTAACTCCACCTTGAGTAAGAGAATTTGAAGACTCAATTACAGCTGTAGCACCAGATGTTAGTCCAGTTATTTTCTGACTGACTAATTCACTTCCAACTGATGAAAATAATGAAGTAGTTCTCATAACTTCACTTCTGCTCCATTCACCGTCAGAAGCTCTCATCATAAATTTTCTAGGATAAACAATTTCAGAATCTAAGTTTAGTAAAATTCTAATAAAGAGTTTAAAACTCTCACTTGTTCCTTTTGTTCTGTATAATTCACGAATGTTCTTAAAAAGATTTCTTTTGTCTATTCCTGCTGCCAATTTCTTTGGAATAGCATTCATAAAAGAAACACTCAATTGATCTAAGAAATCATGTATTGTTCCATCAACATCAGCATAATCCAACAATTGCTGAATATTCTGTACTGGATTACCTCTATACCTAGTAATTACTCCCTCTGCCGCAGAGGTTGCACCAACAATCGTTTCGCCTGTAATGAATTGTTGTTGGGCAGAAATGAACATTCGACCATTTCGTAAATCATCAATTAAAATTGTAGCAGTTGCTTTTGATGTTTGTCCCGTTATAACTTCTCCAACAGAAAATTTTCCATCGGAATCTTCATATACAATTTGAGTGTCATCGTGTGATAAAAGAAATGAAGGTGTTTCAACCTCCAAAAGAACATTATCAACGATTGATGTTACGGTCAATTCACCAGCTTCTAGATACTCATAATAATATTTAATAAATTTAGAAAATAAAGGATTTTCATCTCTAACGTAATCGGGCAATTGCCCATCAATCAACGGTGAGATTTTCGTTGTAAGTGTGTCTGAAGGTGGATTATCGAAAGGTGCCATTTTTAATAACTCGAAATTGTGGCCGTAGAAGATGTGGCACTTCCACCGGCAGCAGATGTGGTTGAACCGGAGCCTGTAGATACAGTATCAATCAATACCGATACAACAGTGTTTACTAAATCAAGCTCAAGAATCTGATTTCTAACTGGAATAATATCTTGGGAATCTGGAGTTATTGTTATTCTTATTTGAGTTGAAGTAGACCCATCAACATCTGATATTGAGATAATATTAATAGGATTAATTTTTATTTCACCAGTAATATAATTAATATTTCCAGCAGAAAGGTCTACATAATTTCTAAGACCAGCCAAAATAATAAAACTTCTAATATTACCATTACCATCATCATCAAAGAAAACTTCATTAACAGTATCGCCACTTATTTTAAATCCAGTTGATGCAACAACGCCGCCATTCGCACCATTATGACCCTCATGAGGATGAAAGACAGCATTATTGAAATTAATTGTATAACCAACAGAAGTTAGAAGAGTAGGAGTAAAAAATTTTGCCATTGTAATTTTTGTTATATTACCAGTAATTGATTTATCCGTATCATCAATAAGTCCCACAACTTTAGAATGACGAAATACGCTATTAAATTGTTTTAATTCACTATTATTGAAGTTTATAAGTGTTGTTGATATAGCAGTTGCTAATGAATTTGATGTTTCTGTGGTAAGAGAAGAATTAAATTTAGCATTAACCTCTAAAATAAGAAATAGTGTCTCTGGGTCAACAATAACTGGAGTAATAGAGGCAACAGTAAATGGAGCAAGGTTGTTAACCAATGTTCTTTTTTCTGAGTCTGTCAAATTATTTCCTGTGGTTGACTTAACGGATATAAACACCTTTCCGTATTCTGGCGTAGCAACAACTCCAACAGTATCATCGAAAGAACCATTTTCTCCACCAAAGATAGATACGGCTTGTGTGTTTGGAAAAAATCTTTTTACAAAAGTCGTATAATCGTCAGCAGTAACACAACGACCTTGCGAAGCAAAATCTAAAGGCGCATTAAATTTAATAGAATTAATACTCTCTGCAACTGCTCCGCCACTAGCTGCACTGACAGTTGAAACAGATACATCAATTACAGTATCAATTACGGCAGCATTTGTAAAGGCGGCCGCAGTGTTTGCAGATGTTCCATTTGTTACAACATAAGTCATCACAACTACATTTCCATCTGACAAACCTTTACCAATCACACCATCACCAAAATATATCTCATGCTTTCCATTTTCAACTTCTTGAATAAAATAGTTAGCACTTGTTGAAATAACCTGTGATATGTCAGTTGTTTTTGTATATGTTGTAGATGTAGAATCAGCAGAAGAATTTTCTACTTCAACAATTAAAGTGTTAGTATCTGCTCTGTTGTCTGGAATAACAAATCTTTGTGATACATCGTCTGCATCAACTGTAATTCTTGTAGTTACAAATGTTCCTTCATAAATAGGAACATTAAGAAATGAAATTTGAGAACCAGTATTACTGGCAGTAAAGTCAGTTATAGGAACAAATTGAAATTCAACATCATTAACAGATGAGGTAAAAACTGTTCCAGCAGAAAGAGTTCCAGTTGTCTTTACTGAGTCAAATAGTGTAACATCAATCTCTGCTTTTGCAGATCGAACAGATGCTACTTCATACCCCAAAGTTTTTGCATGTGATACCACACTTGAACGAAGTGAGGAACTATCAAGGAACATCTCATTTGCAAGCATGTTCATATTAAAACCAAGATAGTGAGTATTGTAAGCTAAAACATCTAAAAGGACACTGATACCAGAGCCCTCAAAATCATAATCTGTAAATTCTGTTTGTGCTTGTAAGAAAGTTTTTAAGTTTGATTTAACATCATCAAAATCAAATTCCGAAACAATTAATCTTTTATCATTTGTTGCCATTATCGTAATCTCTCTAGAAATACATCTACTGTTACAAGTTCTGTGGGAGCATTCTTAATAAAAAACTCAATTGTCATTTCATAAATATTTCGATCTAAATCTGGTCTTGCTGATACGCTCATCAATCGAACTCTTGGTTCAAAATTTTCAATTACTTCTTCTACCTTTTTACTTAAAATTATAGATGTTAAAGGAGTCATATTCTCGAATAACATGTCCCTCACACCCGAACCTATTTCTGGATGAAAGGGTTTCTCATATATATTAGTTAACACTAAATTTCTAACTGCTCTTTTAATGTTAATTACATCTGTAAGAATATTAACGTCGCCACTGACAGGCTTTCTACCAAAGAAAAGGTCGAGGTCACGGTACTGACGCACATTGCGTGATATATCATTTTGTCCCTGTGCATCTGTAAACCCTGACATGATTACTCCTTGTTTTATTTATAAGAACAAAATAAATATTATTTACTTCTTTTAATAACGAAACTCTTCTATGATTGGTCTATATTCATGATTGTCACTATGAGCAATCTGAACCTCTGATATTACCGCATCAATCTCCTCATGCCAGTAGTTTAAAAATTGATGCACTCTTGGATACTCTGGAACTATATCTTTTGTCTGCCAAGTAAATTGTTGCAGAACATTATTATAATCTGGCATCCAATACAATATTTTTAATGTGACTAATTTTTTTATTATCATACTGCCACCGTATAGGTTTTCTCAGCAAGAACATAAGCGTCATCCAAAAAATCTATTAACTCAAGCAAAGTTAAAACAGTGTTAATTGGTCTCTCATTTTTAATTCGCTCAAAGATATCCTCAAGTGTTTTTACATTTTGTGCGAGAGTCGTCCTTTCTAAAGACGTACCTTCCCTTAAAGCTCTTTCTGTCGATTTACCTGTTAATATCAAATCTCTTCTTCTATCAATTCTGAGATTTAATGATTTAAAGCTTTTTTTCTTTACGTTAACTTGACCTCTATAAAACCCATGAAAGCCTTTGATCGTAAGTGGTCTTGGAGCTGTTCTCCCAGGCGGCGATGCTCTTTTTTTCCTGTCTAAGATAACTTTTCTTTTTCCGTCAGCTGTTATATTCTGAGGAAACTTTTTTGTATATTTAAGAAGAAGGTGGGATAATCTTTCGAATTCACTCATCATCTCATTTTCAAGATCAGTTATACCCTCTTGAAGAAATAGTAATGCCTCTATTTCAGCTTGCTCGTCTGCCGTCAAATCAACTGGTTTAATAACAGGTTCTTTAGGTGGTAAAGTTTTATTCGTTAATACCGCATCTTTTACTTTTGCAGTTTGTGGATTAGCTGGAACTTTTGCTTTTATAGCCGCAGTCTCAGCAACAGCATCTGCTTTATCAAATTCTTCTTTAGTCTTGTTACTAATTTCACCTGTTTCAGACGAAATGACAACCCTAACCTTTGCAGTTTGCTCTTGATAATTTGAAGCTGCATTACTAGCTGCAGCTTCTATTGGTGCATTTACAGATGATATCTCAGCGGCTGGTGTCAAAAGTGAAGACGCTGCTTCTCCTTCAATATCATCATCTTCATCCAAACGCTTTGGGTCTGTATCTGGCATGCCAGCATC
>Ga0209336_10001603_pt1 | contig 11003 bp, 17 predicted proteins | sample LinPmetageLP32_FD_184042 | JGI IMG/M metagenome (GOLD analysis project Ga0209336, IMG submission 184042) | Marine viral communities from the Pacific Ocean - LP-32 (SPAdes) (version 2) | ecosystem: Environmental > Aquatic > Marine > Oceanic | place: Pacific Ocean | collected 2009-08-23 | reverse complement strand
TGAGTGGTCGAAAGCAACAGGTTGCTAACTTGTCGTGCGTTTTTAAAAATGTACCTAGGGTTCGAATCCCTAACTCTCCGCCATTACTTTTTTCTTTTGGATATCTTTGAGCCAGGTAAGGCTTCTCTTTTCTCTGGCAAACTTTCTATATGTTTTTGTATTTTCTTTATTTGAGCCTTAGGCATTTGTAAAGTTTCCATCATTTCCATATGTTCTTTCATGTTCATTTTCTATTCCTCCAGGGTAATATTAAAATGCTTTGTTAAGAACACTTCATTATCAATCAGGTATTGTTCTTTATCTATCTCAGCCTCACCATGAGCTCTCCTTTCTCGCATTGCCTCATAGTACATATCGTCACAATATTGTTGATACTTTGTGCGAATGTCTCGCCATTTAAAATCATTTACCTTGAAACCATTTTTGTTTTGTTTAGCCATAATATTTACTCATTAAAATTAAAATAAAATTAGTTAAGTTGGCAGTAACAAATAATATTAAATACCAACTAATTAACATCCAAATTCCCTTCACCTTCCTTGCCCTCGATATTTTTTCCAGGATCTTTTTTTGTGTTTGTTCATGTGTGACATAGAAACATTTCTACTGGATCCTTGAGAAGTTTTCTTTCCTCTGGATCCACAAACTGATTCATGTTGAACATTTCTAAAAATCTTTGCCATGGTGGAGATCCTCTTACTGATCCAGGCTGGGGGAGAGAGCCTGGTCAGGTATGTTTAAGGGAGAGATAAGAGGATCTCCTGAACTTTGAATCCTGGTTTCCATTTGGTAACTCAAGTAATTAATTAATCCTATAACTAATCTTTGGGTTTCTGGTTTCAAATCATCTGTTTTGCCTGTTTGTAAAAACTCAATGATATGGGCAATTACATATTTCATGGTTTTGTTATCTATTGAATAATCAGTAACATGAGCCTCAAAGAAATCTTGAGCCATTAAGTTTAGATCTTGTGTTTTTATAGCCATTATTAATATTCTCCTGTGCCTATTTGATATTTATCTGGAACATTAGATCCATTTAAGATCTCAGGATCCTGTTCACCTTTCTGGAGCTTTAAATGATCTTCCCTTAGTAAAGCTCCAACTTGCTTTATTTTGGCTGTCCATTGCCTTGGGATCCACAAGGTCACTTTAACTAAGCCTTGCTCTCTTTGTTTCTGTTCATATCTTCCTTGGTTTTTATAGTTTGCCATGAGGCATTTCTCCAAATATTTGAGGATTGTCTAAAACATAATTAGCAATCTCTATGGTTATTGTTTTACAAATCTTTTTATCCTGGACAAATAGATCTCTAAGTTCAGGATCTAAAATATGCCACAAAGGAACTCCATCAGAATCCCAGCCAATCCATTGAAATTTGATTGGTTGAACTTGCTGTCTTAATCCTGAATAAGTAAGTGAAGGGCACAAATAGTAATAGCCTTGGCTGTCAAATCTATGCTTAGGCAGTTTTAATAAATTACTAATAGTCATAGTATTCTCTTAAAACTAATTGATTTGCTCTAAAGATTTTAGTTTGATATCTGCATGTTTCTTCATCATACAGTTTGTATTTATTGCCTGGTAAAGACTCAGTTATTAAGCATTTAAAAGTAGTTCCTTTCCTCCAGACAGGATCATTAACCTTAAAGGTGTTTTCTGTAGACTCAGACTCTACAAAGTCATATTTAGTAAAGCTCAAGTTAGATTGAGAAGAAATCTTCTTTCTTGGCAGTTACAGGCTTCCAAACATAAGGACTTTCAATCCTTGGTTTGTCTACTCTATGGAAATCAGTTATGAGCATTGCATCAGATCCTATGATCTTTTCACAACATTGAATCTTCACTTCCTCATAACCATTTTGAATTAATCTATCGGCTTTATTTACAGCCAGATCTTTATCATTAAATCTGTTTGATAAATATCCTTCAATGATTGGTTCATAAAAACTTACTTTATAAAACATAAAACCTCCTGGGCTTTGTTAGTCATACTAAGATTATCTCCTATAGGAACACTATTAGTCAAACTACAGAAATTAGTTTGGATCCCAAACTGTTATTAATACCTATATGAATTATAATAATCGGAAGGAAATGAACTATGGATAAACAAAAAAAGAAACCAGGAAGAAAGATGAAAACTCTTGGTGTTGATGATGTAGATAAAATCGTTCAGCTAGGAGCTCAAGGTCTTGGGATCATGGAAATTTGTCGAGCCTTGGATTTATCGTGGGATGTATTCAACAGAGAAAGGGGTAAAGCGGAAATATCGGAAGCATTAAAAAAAGGGCAAAGTTTAGGAATTGCGGCCGTCACCAATTCTCTCTATCAACAAGCAACAAATGGCAAGAATACTGTAGCCTCGATATTCTATTTGAAGAATCGAGATCCGAAACATTGGGCCGATGTGCAGGCAACAGAAGTGAATATTAATTTAAGAGAGATACTGGACAATGCATCCAGCAGAATTAGTGAACAGCGAGTGAACACAATAGATGTAACTCCTGAAAAGCCTTTAGATACAAAGGATCCAGATCTAAACCATTTCCCTAGTGAGAAACCAGATGCAAAAGATCTGGAAATAAAACAATTTAAAGATGATTAAGACAACTCTCTCTCTCCATCTATCTCAGTTGCTTATTCATTTAGAGAGAGATCTGAATTTTCTCCGTTCAGATCTCTTTCGCATTTGTACCTTTCGATTTTGCTCCAGTTTGTACCTTTTTTTGGGCCCCCCTAAATTTTCCTGGCTGGGGATAATTATAATTAACAGTAGGATTAAAATTTTTTAATTTTTTTTATATGAAGTATTCAGCTCAAGACGAAAAAAGATTGATGTCAGATATTTGGAGTATGGAAATAAAAAACTCTCCTCTAAAATTTGTGCAATATGCCTTTGAGTGGGGTAAGGAAGGAACTCCCCTGGAAAAGTTTAATGGCCCAAGAAAGTGGCAAGAAAAAATACTAAAAGAAATGGAGATCCATATTGCCAGGAATAATGGAGAACTTTCTCCAACAATGTTTAGAAAAGCAGTTGCCTCAGGTCGTGGCATTGGTAAATCTGCATTTGTTTCTTGGATTGTTTTATGGATGCTTTCTACCAGATTAGGATCCACAGTTATTGTCACAGCAAACACAGAACAACAATTAAGATCTAGAACTTGGGCAGAGCTTGGCAAATGGATAACTTTATCTCTTAACAATCATTGGTTTGTTAGATCTGCAACAACAATAAAACCAGCTCCCTGGTTCGAAGAACTTTTAAAAAGAGATCTCAAAATTGATACAGGCTATTATTATGCCCAGGCACAGCTCTGGTCAGCAGAAACTCCTGATGCCTTTGCTGGAGTGCATTCCCATTATGGTTGTATGTTATTAATGGATGAGGCTTCTGGTATTCCACAAAATATTTATTCAGTTAGTGAAGGATTTTTCACAGAGCCAATCGAAGATCGTTATTGGTTTTGTTTTTCTAATCCAAGAAGAAACACAGGGCCATTCTATGAGTGCTTTCATAGTGCCAGGAATTTTTGGTCAGGAGATCAAATTGATTCCAGAAAAGTAGAGGGTACAGATAAAGAACTTTTTAATTCTATGATTCAGCAGTATGGAGAAGATTCAACAGTTGCTAGAGTTGAAGTTAAAGGATTATTTCCAACTGCTGATAGCGATACAGTCGTTCCTTTGGATCTTGTAAAATCAGCAGTTAATAGGGATGTTGCTCTCCAAACATCAGCTCCAATTATTTGGGGTTTAGATGTTGCCAGGCAAGGAGCTGATAAATCAGCTTTATGTATTCGCCAGGGAAACCATGTGCTTGAAATTCAAACTATTAATTCTCCAGATCTAATGCAACTTTGTGGAAGAATAAAAGCCAAGTATGACGAGGAACAATCAATGAATAGACCACAGGAAATTTTAGTTGATGCAATCGGCTTAGGAGCTGGGGTAGTTGATCGCTTAGTTGAGCAAGATCTTCCTGTAAGGGGAATCAATGTTGCTGAGTCTCCATCTACTAAAGGCACATATATAAATCTCAGAGCTGAACTCTGGTTCAAAATTAAAGAATGGTTATCAGCTAGGGATGTGAGAATTCCTGATGATGATGGTTTGGTTAATGAACTCTCCTCTCCAATCTATAAATTTAATTCAACAGGAAAAATAAAAGTTGAATCAAAAGAGGATATGAAAAAAAGAGGAATTAAATCTCCAGATAAAGCAGATGCCCTGGCATTAACTATGGCAAGTGAGGGAGCTTCCTTTGGAGGATCAAAAGAATCCTTTATGGGGTATAATTTCAGAAAACCTCTTAAATCAAAAATATTGCGAGTCGGATAAATGAAAAATTTATTGATGCCAGAATCAAAATACAGAATTGAATCTTATGAGCCTACGCCTGGGCAAAAAAGAACTCAAAACATGTCTGAGCTTTTGCAATCTATTGGAGGCTTTACAGATCGCAACAACATTCCTTTTTTATCTTCTTATGCAGATCCAAGAAATGCGAACAGAACTGCTAGGCAAATTAATAACACTTTTGAAACAGTTGGAGATTTTATTCCAGGAGTTTCTTATGAGTTAGCCAAAGAAAGAAATGATGATCTTGGACAAAACCTGGCAATGTTAGATCTTATTCCTGGTGGAGCTTTACCTAAAAAAGCAATCAAAGAAGGTATTGATAAAACAAAAGATATGATGTTTTTGCATAACACAGGCTCAGATGCTTTAAGAAACTATGATGAATTAGGAGGATTGCCTTCGCCTAGTATGGGAGTTACACAAAAAGATCTTCCTTTTGATAAATTTGGAGATATTACTTTGGTTGGTAAGCCAGGCAATTTTGATCCTAAAGTTTCAGCATCAAATAAAATTTATAGTTCTGATGCTTATACTCCGAGAGCTCCAGCTCCCATACAGACTACCAAAAGAAATTCTTATGATTATTTATTAGAAGAATATCAGCCATTAGCAAAAAAATTTGATGAAAGTATAGAGTCTGAATTTGATCATGTTTATCAACAATCATTTAAAAAACATGCCTCTGATTATAGACAAGACAAGATTAAAGATATTTTTGATTCAACTACAGGCAAATTAAAATTTCTTAAAGATCAAGGAATAGAACTTAATCCTGTAATGAAGCAATTAAAAGAATTTGAAATAAAACCTTACAAATTTCGTGGAAAAAATATGCTTGGTATTTTTAACAAACAAACAGGAGTCAAAGGTATTGGAGCTCCAGATAAAATAAGTGATGGATCTTTTCAAGTTCCTTATGGAATGTCAGGTAGAGAGTATCTTGAGGAGATAGTTGCTGGACAAACAAAACCAGGTATTGATAGGTTGGCAACAAAAAAATTGGTTAATGATGCAGTCGATAAATTTAAAACATCTGATTTTAATGCCTGGAAAAAAGCAGAAACAGAAAAAGTATTTAATCCAGAAAAGTTTTTTGAAAGCACAAATTCTTATGCCAATAAATATGCATACAATTCAAATCCAAAATTCAAAGAATATGAATTAGATAATCTAGTTAATTACATGAAAAAACAGCCTCAAGTTGGTGGGGAACAAGGAATGGGCTCTAAGGGAATGGGCAGATTAAAATCCGTTTTAACAGGAAAATTTAAAAACCTAGATCAAATTAAACAAAATAAATCTCAACTTGTTGATAAAGAATTACCTGATAATCAGGAATTGTATGAAAAAACTCAAAATGATTTTTTTGAAATTTCTAATAATCTCTGGGAAGGCTCTGAAAAATCTATAAATGAATTTAGTTTTATTGACACAGTTAATGATCAAATTTTTGAGGCAATTCAAAAAGGTGGATCTAAAGATGCTATTAAAAAAAGTTTTGCTTTTTTAGGAGATCTACCTAATGCCCAGGTAAATAAAATAGAAAAATTTATAAAAGATTTAGAAAAAGCTCCTGTTGAATATTTTGAGGCAAAACCAACAAGAGCAGTAGGATTAGATGAATTTTCTGGAGCAATAGTTCCACAATATACCAGCCAAGAAACTTTAGATCTTTTAAATAAATATGGATTAAAACGAGAATTTTATGATCCTAATAATCCATTATCAAGAACTCAGGCAAGAAATAAATTTAATGAAGATATGTTTATGCTTCCAGGAGGATTACTCGGAGGAGGATTGCTTGGTGGAGGTTTACTCTTGAACAGCCAAGATCCAAACAACAACAACGACATTTAAGGTAAAATATATTATGGAATACGATAACAACGAAACAGATCTCCTGGTCGAAGAAGAACAAGACTACACAGAATTAAGCTCAATCATCAAAGCAGAAATGGATGATGCTCAAGATTTTTCAGAAGAACTAGGGCAAGAGAGATCTGAAAATACAGAGTTTTATTCAGGTGAGGAGCCAAGTGATACTTCTGAAATGCAGAGTGAGTATGTTTCTACAGATGTTAGAGAAGCTGTGTTGCATATCCTTCCGTCAATTATGCGTGTCTTTTTTAGTACCAGGAAAGTAGTAGATTTTATTCCTAGAGATAAAGAAGATGTTGCCCTGGCAGAACAACAAACAAATTATATTAATTACATCATTACTCAAAAAAATAATGGCTTCCAAGTTTTTTACAATGCTTTCAAAGATGCCTTGATTAGAAAAGCTGGTTTTGTCAAAGCCTACTATGATGATAGTTTGCATGTTACCAATCACACTTACACAGGATTAACAGAAATAGAAAAGAATGCTCTTATCCTGGATCCAGATGTTGAGATCGTTTCCGAAGAATCAGAAATGGAATTGGTGGAAATGCAAGATCCACAAACAGGGGAAATGATCAGCCAGGAAACACCTGTTTCATTTGATTTGAAAATTAGAAGAATTACTAATAAAGGCAAAGTTTGTATTGATGCCATTCCTCCAGAAGAAGTTTTGATTTCCAGGGATGCCAGGACAATAGAAACAGCAGAATATGTAGCTCATAGAAAAGTTTGCCCTGTCTCAGATCTAGTTGCTATGGGTTATGACAAAGAAGAAATGATGGATTATGCTGGAGCTGGTAAATACGATAATGAAACTTACAATGAAACAGTTGCAAGAAATCCATTTGCAGAGCCCTCAGGTACAGATAGACCAGATGAAGATATGCAAAATGTTTTATATGTTGAGCATTATGTTTTATATGATCTTGATGATGATGGAATTGCTGAAAGAATAAAAGTTTGCACAATCGGAAATGGTTGCGAAATTATTAATGTTGAGCCTTGTGATGTTTTACCTATAGCAATGTTTCAATCAGATCCAGAGCCTCATACTATTGTTGGGCATTGTATGGCAGATTATTTAAAAGGGATCCAGAGTGCAAAATCTCAAATCATGCGAGATACCCTGGACAGTTTAGGTCATTCAATTTTTCCAAGAATGGTAATAACAGAAGGACAAGTAAATATTGATGATGTCTTAAATACAGATATTGGTCAGCCAATTAGAGTTAGAACTCCAGGAGCAGTTCAGCCTTTAACAGTTCCGTTTGTTGGCAAGGATGCTTTCCCTGTTCTAAATTACCTGGATAGTGTTAAAGAAGATCGTACAGGTACATCCAAAGCCTCGGCTGGATTGAATGCTGATGCTTTACAAAGTTCAACAAAAACAGCAGTAGCGGCCACCATGTCAGCTTCACAAGGTAGAACTGAATTAATCTGTAGGCATTTTGCTGAAACAGGCATGAAACCTTTATTCAAAATTGTTTATAACCTGGTTGTCAGACATCAAAACCAGGAGGAAATGTTTAGACTAAATAATGATTTTATTCCTGTAGATCCTAAATATTGGGATGCTGATAAAGATGTTGAGATCTCAGTTGCAATTTCAAAAACTTCTGATGAAGAAAAAACACAATTTCTAAATCAATTAGTGCAGATCCAAACTCAAGCCTTTCAACAAATGGGAGGACAAAATCCTTTAGTAACTCCACAACAGTTTTCAAATACTTTAGCCAGGCTAATAGAATTGGCTGGATTTAAAGATGCCCAGGAATTTATTAATACAGAAGTGCAAATGCCTCCTGAAAATTCTGGTCAAGAAAAACCATCAGGAGAGGAATTACTTGCCCAGGCAGAATCTGAAAAAGCTAAAGCCCAGGCAAACAAAGCTATCCTTGATGCTGAAAACGATAGATTAAAAATGTTAATGGATGATGATTTCAAAAGAGATCAAGCTAACACAGATGCATTATTAAAAGTTATGGAGCTCAATGCTAAATATGGAACTCAACTGCAAATGAATGAAGTTAATGCATACTTAGAAAGAGACAAAGAAGAAATTAGACAAAGGAATATAAATGGACAGTTTAATAACGCTCCTCCAGGAACACCAACTGAGCAAATCTAAAATTTTTCATTTAGAAGCTCTCTTTGATGATTTTGCCTATATTGGCACAGACATCAGAGCAAACTCTTTGGAAGAAGCTGAAACTATTTTAAAGCAAGTTTTTGGATCTAAGTTTCCAGAAGATCCAACTATATTTTGTTTATCAGAGGATTGGATTCATTAATAACAAAAAAGGTAAAATTATGGCTAAACAAGGATTGTATTCAAACATTCATAAGAAAAGAAAAAGAATTAAAGCTGGATCTAATGAGAAAATGAGAAAGCCTGGAAGCAAAGGAGCTCCAACTAAAAAACAATTTGCTAAAGCAAAAAAAACAGCAAAGAAGAAAAAATGATTGAACAGTTAATAAAACCAGCATCCGATATTATTGGGAAGCTAATCAAGGACAAGGATCTCCAGGCCAAGCTAGATCACGAACTTGCAACATTGTTTCACCAGGCAAATTTATCTCAAATGGAGATCCTTAAAGAAGATGCTAAATCTTCTAATTGGTTTCAAAATTCTTGGAGACCTTTTGTGGGTTGGACTTGTGGAGTTGCCATGGCTTATCACTTTATTATTCAGCCATTACTTTTAACGATTTTAACTGCAACAGGAAACCAAGTAGAGCTACCAGATTTTGACTTTGCACAACTCAGCACAATTTTAATGGCAATGCTTGGAATGTCAGGCTTGAGATCTCTAGACAAAAAAAATGGAGTGCATGGCAAATGATGTTTCTAACTGAAATTGAAGTCACTAGATCTGATGGAGTTATAGAAATCCATCAAGGGCCTATGATCCAGGCTAAATCAAAAAGAGAAGCACAAGAAAGAGCAGATAAAATGAATCCAGAATTAAAAGTGATTGGCAAATATGTTTCTACAGTTGAGGTTGATGATGAGTTGGTTTTCTAAAAACAATGATTGGCCTTCCCAGGACTTTACCTCAGAAGAATTATCTTGCTCTTGTTGTGGAGAAGAAGAAATGGACATGAATTTTTTAAAAAAATTACAAGATCTAAGAACTGATTATAAAGCTCCCATGATTATTTCTTCTGCTTACAGATGCGAAGATCATCCAGCAGAAAAGAAAAAAAAGATTCCTGGATCTCATAACCAGGGCAAAGCAGTCGATATTTTAGTTAGCAGAAAAGAAGCTCATAAATTACTAACTCTAGCCATGCAACATGGCTTTTCAGGAGTTGGGATTTCTCAAAAAGGATTTAATAACAAAAGATTTATTCATTTGGATCATGATGCCAAAGATAAATCCAGACCAAACCTGTGGAGCTACTGATGGATCTAAATCCTATTATTATTTGGAATGTATTATTGAGCTTAGTTTATGCTCCTTTAATTTATGCAATCAGATCTAATTCAACAGAGATCCAGAGAGTGAATATTTTAGTAAATCGAACAAGAGAGGAGATAGCTCAAAATTATGTTGCTAAGATGGATAATGAAAGAGACATGGACAGATTACTTTCAAGATTTGATAAATTAGAAGAAAAACTAGATCAGGTATTAAATGGATAAAGAACAAGAAATAACACAAGGTTTAGAGGCTCAGAATCTATTAGAATCTGAGGTTTTTAAAAAAACTTTTATTAATTACAGAATGCAATTAATAGAATCATGGCAAGAAACACAGCCTGAGGATGTAGCTCTCCGAGAGAGTATCTATAAGGCTATGCAGATCCTTCCAGAGATTGAAAAACATCTTAGGATAATGATCGACAAAGGAAAGATCTCTCAGCAACAAATTGAAAAGATGCGAGGGGTTTTTAAAACATAACTTTTTATCCTGGATGGCTATCTTATAAAAGTCATAAAGGATAAAATACAAATATAGAGGAATGAATATGTCCAACAACGAAGAAACGATTGGAACTCAAACTGAAATGCAAAATGCTGAATCGGATTTTGTGAACTTTTTAACTCCTGATGAAGAAAAACAGGAACAAATAGAAGCTCCAGAAAATGAAGTAGCAGAAGATCTAGTTGAAGAAGTAGAAGCAGAGGCAAATGAAGATCCAGAAATGGAACTCCAGGAAGCTGATGAAGATACAGAATTTGATGAAGATGAATCAGAAGAAGATGAAATTGAAACTGATGATGAACAGGAACTCATATCTTTGACAGTTAATGGTGAAGAACTTGAAGTCAGCCTGGATGAATTAAAAAGTGGATATAGTCGCCAGAAAGATTATACGAAAAAGACACAAGAAGTTTCTGAACAAAGAAAAGATCTTGAAGTAAAAAATCAAGAAGTTTCTAAAAAAGAAATGGAAATGTCTGAGGAAAGAGCTTTATATAGCGAGTTATTACCTAAGATGCAGTTGATGTTAAAAAATAACATGAAAGCTGAGCCTAATTGGGAACAACTTATAGATGAAGATCCTCAAGAATATTTAAGGCAGAAACAAAAGTGGGAACAGCAAGGATCTACTTTAAATTTTGTAGATGCTGAGATCGAAAGAGCTCAACAAGAGGCCATAAAGGCAGATCAGTTGGCTATCGAACAGCAAAAACAAAGTGCAAAGGAAATTATTGCTGAAAGGATCCCTGAGTGGAAAGATAATAAAGTTGCTGAAAAAGAAGTGAATGAAATCACAGAATATGCCAGGACTTTAGGCTTTAAAAATGAGGA
>Ga0209336_10001602_pt1 | contig 11005 bp, 10 predicted proteins | sample LinPmetageLP32_FD_184042 | JGI IMG/M metagenome (GOLD analysis project Ga0209336, IMG submission 184042) | Marine viral communities from the Pacific Ocean - LP-32 (SPAdes) (version 2) | ecosystem: Environmental > Aquatic > Marine > Oceanic | place: Pacific Ocean | collected 2009-08-23 | reverse complement strand
TAATTAATTAATTCTTTTTCTAAAATAGTTAGGTTAAAACTTTTTGACTTTTTTTTTTGAAAAAATATTTTTTTTTTTAAAATTCCAAAAAACCTTTAACCTTTAACCCAAATATATAATATATTCGTCAAAATCTTTTTTATAATATGTTTCTTATTTTTAAACATGAGTAAGCCTACAATAGGACTCTTAATAACTTTATGTAGCCGAAATCAGAATTACCTAACCTTAGGACATGCTGATATTTTTAGGTGGCTATTACCTTCTCTTTTTGAAACATGGGAACTAGATAAATTCAATTACAAACTATTTATAGGATTTGACGACGACGATAAGTTTTATTTAGAACATTCTAAAAACCTAACAAAAAGATTAAAAACCATATCCACTTTTACTCTTTTAACTGGCTGTAAAGGTAACCCCTGTAAAGCATGGAATATACTTCTAACTAAAAATATAAATAATGCTGACTATTTCTTTCAGGTCGGAAGTGATATAAAATTAATATCTAAGGGCTGGTCTTCCTATTTTGTAAATATACTAACTAAAAATGATAATGTGGGTATGTGTGGAGGTGTAGATAAAGCTTACTGGTATGAAAGATTATTACAGAATGAAAGCGGAATTATAGAAAATGGCTTTTTTCATAAGACTCACTATGAGATATTCAAAACTTTATTTAATGAAAACTTTAAGACATGGTTTAGCGACGATTACATAACTAGGGTTTACGGGTTAAATGCTAAGTGCTTTTTATGTCCTAACATATTATTTAGAAATATTAATAGAGTAGGTCAAAGTGAATTTAATGATAGATATTTACCAGATATCTCTATTAGGGATACATGGAAAAAATATGCTAACAACGACGCGGAAAAATTATTTAATTATATAAGTGTAAATTAATCTTAATATTTTTTTCTATTGTAATATTATTAACAACTAAAAATAATGAGCGACGCAGCAAACGGAGCAGGAAACTTAGCGCCAGGTTTATCCTCGGTGAAATATAAAACTATTCTACCAGACGGTAAAACCTCTGGCTATAAGCAGAATGAGAAAGTCGAATTTACTATCCCACCTGAGGTCGGATACTTCGACGGTAAACAGTCATACGTTAATATTGTAGTTAGAAATACTACTACCTCTAATGCTAGTGCTTACCCTTCGTCATTTCCAGCACATGTCGGAGGACACGCCCTATTTAATAGAGTTCAATTACAGGATATGAAGGGTTTTGAATTAGAAAACATAGAACAGTATAATTTATACACAGGTATGCTTAACTCATACTGTAATAACTCTGATACTTATGACTCTATCAGTAAAGTAGAAGGTATCGCCGCACACAATCCACGCGCCCACAATATGACTGTTAATGACGAAAAGATTAATTATTTTAATCCTCCCGTCTCAGGAAATGTTACCGCAAATGTAGCGGCGGGTGGAAGCGTAGCAGTAGCAAATACCTTTTGTTTACCACTCAATCTAGGCTTATTTAGTGCTTTTGCTAAGGAACACATGGCTTACCCTAATTTAGACGTAGGAGGGTCAAGGGTGACTTTATACTTAGAACAGGCTAAGAATGCTTTACAATCATTAGCACATAACTTTTTAGTCGACTCGGCAATAGCGGGAGATTCTGGAAATACAGTAGTTAGAGATAGTGCTACGTCTATTAACGACCAGTTACAGGGGACGTGGGCGGCAGGAGCGTTTACTACTGACGTAGGCGCTATGTTAAAAAAAACTAACGGTGAAGCATGGGACTTCGGACGAGTCGGTTACAGAATAGGTATGGAAGTTACAGACGCAGGGGGCGTAGATAAAGGAACTATTACGGGTATGACTGTAAATGGTGCGGGACAGTTAGTTATTCAAACCTCGGGTATGGGTGGTGTATCTGGCGGCGGTCAATGTAAAGCAGTTCCACCAACTTTCTCTTATGAAATAGACAAAATAGAATTAAAATTACTAGAAACTGTCCCTGACGGAAATACAGTAGGTCAGATTAGACGAGCTTTAACTAATGGTATTAATTACCAGACTACACAACTAACTAAAATATCTACACCAGCACAGTTAGTTAACCCAGTGGTTGATATTCCAAGCGCTATCAGTAGAGGTTTATCTATTATGGTAGCCCCAGTTCAGACAGAAAAGATAGGATTAGACGGAGCGCAGAACTCGCTATTATATCCTCAAATGGACTCTTACTACACTGGAAATATTAACGAGATTTCTTACCAGTGGGCGGTTAGAAATATCTTAATACCTAATAGGCAGTTAGATTTAAGTATTAGCACTGAGCCAACTATCCAAAATGATATACCAACATTTTATAACCAACAGGTCATGGCGCTTAGACCTATGAGAGAACTAAGAGCAATCGGTAACTCGAATGAGAATTCAGAAATTACAAATCCGTTCTTTATTCCTATCCTATTATCTCCTGTCGGTTCTTCCTTCGAATTAGTAGATACTGACCCACAGTTAAGAATTGAAAATAGCGCAGTAAGTTCTCCCGCAGATATTCTCGCTAAGCTTATGTTTGTATACATTAATCACACTAGACGGTTAGTAGCAAATGACGGAGGCGTAGAAGTTTCTATATAATCTAAGTTAGTTTTCAATTTATATTTTTTTTATTCTTTAATCCTATATAATGGATAATCTACCTAAAATTATCACGAATGAATTACAAGCACCGAATATCGGCACTAATAAGGTATTTATAAATATTAATGGTAAAACCTCTAAGTTAGAAACTAACCAAAACGCAAAACTACAATATAACCTAAATAATCCATTTAAGTTAGAAGTCGGAGATAAAGTAACACTATATCAAGCTTTCGTTAATGAAGGAGGGCTTAATACAGATACTCTAACCTTTCAGGAAGATATAGAAACTACAATTAAGTTTTTATATTATGTCCCTAACCAAACTTTTAAAAATCAAGACGCACAACTAGCAGACGGAAAAACTACTAGCGGTGCTGTCGCGCAGCAAATATCACCTCCTAACCACGCCTTAGTATTTAGTGATTATCAAGATTTAGCAAATTTTCCCAATCCTGTATTTTTAGCAAGAGACCCCGCACACGTAGAAGCGCCTTTAAACAACGGATTAAACAGTTATAAAAAGATATTTAGCGACTTACCAATATCAGTTAGTAATATTATAGGTGGTGATAATGGGACTCCATGTTATTTATTTGAAAATCATACACCTTTAAGCGATACACCACAGCGCAGCACCTTAGGAACTAAAAAACCCGCAGACGTAGTAAGTAGTAACGCTTATATAAAACCTGCTTACGGAGAAATTACGTTAAAAATACCAGCTGGTAATTATGAAGCGTCCAGTTTAGCAAAGAATCTAACCCAGCAGTTTAACGGTGCTTTCATTCAGGACGCTAACAATAGTAATTTTTTAAATGATAGGTTATATAATCCAGATAGTTCTAACTACGCAGGGATTAATACTGAAAATCCTTTCGGAGACCAAGAAGGTAAAGCTACTACACGGGTATTTTTTACTGGTATAAATGGCGATTATTACGACGCTACTAACCAATATAATTTAAAAGATATAAACGAAGTCCCATTAGGAGGCGACAACGAAGGATTTATAGGAATACAAGCACCTTCGCCTATAAGAGGGGATTTATTCTTAAATCCAGAAGGTTTAGAATTATGGGAGCGTAACACTTCTAATATTATGTTATTTGATACTAACCCCTTAAACTGTGTAAATTATGCGCGTATAGGAGTTCCCCTGGACGGTTCGCGCCCCGTTCCTGCTTTCGGTGGTGATATTGCGGAGGCAAATTTAAACAGTGTTACTAACGTAGAAACCGAAGGATTCGACGCAAACGCGGATAAATACTTATCATTATATGCTAATACACTTCTAGTAAATGTAAATCCCCCAGTGTTAGAAAAAGAATTTACTAAGTCAGACGGAGCAGAAGTTAGCAATAGATACGTAGGCACACATAGTTTTAGTATAAATTATAGTGACGATAAACAGAATAGATTTAGTATTAAAAATTTACATGAATCGTATAAACTTAGTAATATAAACGCTGCTGATAATACCGTATCACAATTCGGAGGACAACAGGCAACTAAGTATAACTGCGCCTCTAACAATCCCGTTGTTAATTATCCTATTGAAGCTTCTATGGGTTTAATGGTTACTAATTTCGGTTACGAACAATGTAAAGAAACTGATTTATATAAAAGTTTAAATAAAGAGTTAATCTCAGTAGGTAAGATTTACGGTGTTTATAGTAGAAGATATTTAACGAGAGAATATGAACTAAAAACTAAAAAATTTAGAGATTTTTTTAATACAGAAGTAGACGCTAGAATAGCATGGGATAAAACCATATGGAGTAGATTAGGTTTTACTTACGAGCAATTCGGAGATATTGATAAAACCGTAGAAACTGTAAAAACTTTCGCACCTAGACCAGTAGGCGATACCAGCCCATATTATCCCTCACAGGAAAGGTTAGATAAATACGACTTCGGGACTAGAAAATTAAAAGGTATAATCACTCATAATAGTTTTGATTTCTCGGATATTATGGCGTGTGCTAACTTAGGTTCTACACCTGTAACCGTAAATAGTCATAATATTAACCAGTATGACCTAACAACATTTAGTAAAATGAAATTACCAGCCGCGCTTTTACTATCTACGCCTATCGATACTAATGGGGGTGATATTACTACATTCGGAGTAGAACAGAAAAACGAGTTTACGGTTATTAGTGATAGTCAACCGATAGACGCGGATAATTTACCAGACCTTAACGCAGGTAATAGTTATTATCTTATAACTAGTGATATAGTAAAGCCGAATGGGTTAGACGCTAACGGAGACCCTATGAATTTAATAGGCGTCATGAGTAAAGAAAATAGCAGTAATGATACTTTATACTCGGTAGACGGAATACCTAACATTATTACAGAAGAAAGGTTAGTTAGTCAGTTATCAGTAGAAATTAGAAACCCAGATAACTCGTTAGTTCCAGATACTATTATAGGTAAAGCGTCTGGATTTATTCTTATGATAGAAAAGGCAATAAACCCTAACCTTATGGCGGTTAAATCTATTTAAATATATCTAACTAAAAATAAATGATAATTGATAATAATTTATTAATTAATAACCTACTAACTAAAAATGGTTTTATGGCTTTAAGACAGGGTAACGTAGAAACTACGGCTATATTACAAAAAGAAGGTATATACGATAAAATGTATACTAACGCTGGTTTTTATGGAAATGAAAATCACTTTAAAAAATGGAAAAATGAATACATACGGGCATTATATAATATGGATATACACTTAGACGTTATGACGTGTAAAAGTTTCGTAGTGTGTGGAGATTTACTAACTAAGTTAAATATCTGGTGTCCTACCTTAGCCTATATAGAGTATATAGATTACTGGGTAGATATAGTAAAAATACTAATGAATCATGATAAAAAAATATGTATTGTTAGTTACTTTTCTGAGGAAATGAAAACACAATTTAAAAAAATAAATAAAATATTTACTCATGTAGACCTAACTAACTTAAAGTTAGAGTTTGTAAAAACCGATAATACTATTAGAGGAAATGAAGAACACGATAGCTGGGTTCAAACATTTGATTTTTTAAAAAGAAAAATAGATAAAACTAACTCTGATATATATTTAGTTAGTGCTGGGTGTTATGGTGTCCCTTTATGTAATTATATTAAGTCTAAGAATAAAAATGCTGTTTATGTCGGAGGACTACTCCAAATGTTATTCGGTCTTCGCGGGAGTCGCTGGGACGAAAGACCATTTATGAATAAATATTATAACGAACACTGGAAATACCCTAACAAAAAACCTAAAAATTCAGAAGGTGTCGAAGGGTGGTGTTACGGTGGAGGACAATAACTTAATACTGTATCAACTTCTTCGGAATACCTACTATAAGGTCTCGGCGCGTGATAATCTACTATAACATTATTTTTTACTGCTTCTTTTACTGCTTCTAACTTATAATTAAACCAGTTCCTATCTAACCTATCTGGTTTTTCTCTTTCTATCTTAACTAACCCTTCATAATTCCAAAACTTTTCATAAAGTATTATCTGGTCTGTTTCCCATTTGTATCCGTTTTTATTTATAATTATATTATCTAATAAAAACTTATCTATTTCTAACCTATTCCTAACTTCGTATTTACTCTTAATTAAATCAGTATGTAATATAGAATAACAAAAAGCTAATTGTTTTTCTATTACACATGAGTTTAAATTTAATTTACCATAATTAATAAATGCTGTTTCTAAATTAGGGACACTTTTTATTAAAGTTAGTAGTGAAGTATTCATAATAAATAAATCAATATCACACATAATATTTACGGCAGGTTCTAACAAAACAGGATAAAGTATTCTTATCATTTGTGCTATATAAGCAGTAGGTATAGAGACTTCGGGTTCGTATAATATAATATCTTCTTTAACTAACTCTAACTTAGCGGGTATACTATGAGCTACTAATATTACCTTAACTTCGCAGTTAGGATATAATCTTTTATGGTGGTTAATCCATGGTTCGACGAATTCTAAATAATCCTGTTTTAAATTACAGGCTGTAATAAATCTAAAATTATGAGACATATAATAAAATAGTTAGATAATAAAAACTATTTACTAACTTGTAAGTTAGCGTAGTTCAAAGTAGTATTGTAAATCATTAATGTATTAGTGGTTTGAGTCTGGTCTCTAACAGCACTAGATACAATAGAGTCTGCGGTTTTTACTGACGAATTAAACTGAACCTGTAAAAGGTCGTTAACCATGGGTGTAGCAAAGTTAGCAAATCCATATTGATAAGAAGTAGCGGCGCAGTCAATATTATTACAAAATTTATTTGTAGTATCGTCAGGGTCAGTAGATAAAACCCCCGATAAGTCAGCGTTCGCCCTCGCCTGATTCACTCCACTAACTAAGGAATGGATAGGAGGGTAACTTCCATTAATACCTAAGATTAGGTGGTAAGCTTGTTCGGCGTTACCTGCTTGTATGTGTTTTTCGTTAACAGGTTCTGGTAAATCAGGAACGGCAGTATCATTCACTATCGAGAAATCCATAGGGAATAAAGAGCCATTTCTACTAACTCTGTATTCCTTCATACCTACTAAGTTATTAACCTGGTAGTTATTAGTAGCAAAGTTATTTTTAGTAGTGCTGTTAGGCTGGAAAACATATACTATCTTATCTAACGAGGCAACCTGAGGCTGGAAAGCTAGGGTATCATTAGACGACTGGATAACCTGTAACTGGTTACTCATTTGTTTAAATTCAATACCCTTCATAGAGTCAGCGACTGATTGTTCGACGTATTGATATCTACCAAAAAGTTTTAATTTTCTAAGTTTAAATACAGAAGCGCTAGTTAGTTTATCTGTGTTATCGTTATCCTGTTCGAATAAAAAGTTAGCAGTAGACGCTAAGGTAATTTTAATTTCAATACCTCCGACAGCGCCTAAGTTAATTCTCTGTAAGTTATCTGCTAATAATCCAGTCTGTAACTGAATATTAAAAGGTGCGCCGTCTCCGTCGAAAGCGTCCCTATTTAAAAACTTTGCGGCGGCAGCCACATTCTCACCAGAAAGATTCTGATTATTGAAGCGCCCCCCTCTTAAATCCTCATTACTAATATTAGCGCGTCCGAGTTTCGCACCTAATCCGTATGAGAGTCTCTGTTCTAATAGAACGTTTCCGTTTCTGCTGGTAATTTCTACTCTTTCTATACAACCATGGAGACCTAAAACGTTATCTATACCTGGTGTGTAATCGTCGCTTCTTTCCTTAGGGTTAGAGGCGTCAACGTTTAACTGTAAATTTCCCTGTAATACCATATCACCAGTAGCTAGGAGTGCGCCTGGGATAGGTGGGATAATAAAGTTAATAACGTCTACTCCATTTTCACTAGAAAAGGAGTTAATATTATTAATAGGGTCTAGTTCGAACATTCTACGATATAATGACGCCATGTTTAATACTATAACAAAATAAAATAATTTTAGTTAGTTGAATAAAAAAGAAAATAAAAAAAATAAATTAAAACCTTGTATTATTATAGAAAACCAGTGTATATCGGTCGCCTGAAAAAGGGTAAGTCCAGTGTTTATTTTTACTACCATTAAACTTTATTAGTCTATGGTATGTGGGGTGCTTTGTTATATTTTTAGTTAGTTCGTCTTCTATACATAAGTAACCCTCCGAATAATCCCCTAAGCCTAACATAACACTTATACCTATATTCCCCGCGTCATAATGTGGTTTACATTCAAAATTTTTATTTATCATAATAGACCTCCATTTATGGTCTGGAAAATGATAATTGCTAAATTCTTTAAATATGTCTTGTAAGTCGGGATATTCCATTCTAGCCTTAGACCAGTAATAGTTAGTATCTGGGTCTTTAATTCTTCTCTGGTCTTTTTTATAAGCGCTATAAGGTGTTAGTCCATATAACATAGACCACGTTTTACCACTTCTATTATTTATATGTTTTCTACGTTTATTATCGTAGAATTCTAAATCGTAAATATATTCACTTAATATTAAACAATCTCCGTAAAAATCATTATTGAAATACATAGTTAGTTTTAACTAACAAAAAAAACTAAAAATGCTAACATTTTTTGCTAGCACCCCTACGGGGCGTTTAAGAACTAATAACAGTAGCAGTAACGGTAGCTGTTCCACCGAATTTAAGCCTAATATATTGAATAGGCATATCTAACGATAACTGGAAATCACCGTCTCCACTATCTGGGAAAATATCAATACCCATACTATACCAGTCAGAATTATTAGCACTAATCTGAACGTTAATAGCGTTAGTAGAATCAGTAGAATTACCAAAAATATTATGCTTATCTGAATTAACATTTACTGCCGTAGAAGTATCACCACTAATAACACTTGAAGCACTAGCGAGATTCGCCTCACTTCCGCTAACTCCGCCTGTAAGAGTAACTGGGACTTTGTTAGAACCTGAAACGTCTACACCTCCAATCTGTAAAGTAGATTTACATGGGACGCGGTCTGTATCGTCAACGTCTACACCTCCAATTTGTAAATTAGACTGTGTAGGGACTCTATTAGTATCGTCGACGTCGGCGGCGTTAACCCTAAGGTTAGAATTCGTTTCCATATCAGAAGCATTAGTATTTATAACGGGGACTTGATTAGTATCGTCAATATCAACCCCTGCTAACTGTATAGAGGCATTACAGTTTAATTGAGTTCTATCGGACTGGACGACGTCAATTTCTACCTCACCTATACTACCTAATTCTACTATCTGCTGCTGGTTAGAGTTAACTGCGAATGAACGGGAACTAATACGGGACATTTTTGTATACTCTAAGATAATATTTTAATTTTGAGTGCGTCAAAAAAAAATAATTAATATAGATATATAGGATATAATATATAATATAATGAGTTCGACATTAGAGGAAAGATTACAAAAGGTTAGGGATTCTAACAACCGCTGGAAACAAAATAATAAGGATAAAATTAAGGAGTATAACAGAAAATATAAATTAGAAAATAGAGAATATATAAAATTATCTAATAATGAGTATCGCTGGGATAATGAGGGAAACGCTAGATTTAGTTACAGAAAATCTAACGTTAAATCAGGCTGGAAAAATAAAGGTATGGTTTTAAATGAGGGTGAAACATGGGACGAAATATTTGAAATATACGAAACTACTACGGAGTGTATGGGCTGTTCTAGACCTTTTAAAAAAGGTGAGAAAAGGTGCTTAGACCATAACCACGAATTCGGACACATTAGAGGGGTAATTTGTTATTCTTGTAATAAGTTAGATATTTTATGTTATGTTTAACTAAGTTATACTCGAATACATAAAAGGGTTTACCTTGTTAGTTTAAAAGGTTAAATAATTATACTATATAAGTTAAATGTTAGAACAACTAAGAGATTATTTAAAAAAAGAAAATGTTTTTATTTTAATAGGTATCCCTGCTTATGGTGGAAACGTCCAGACAGGCTTTACACAGAGTATATTAAGATTACAAAAATTATTTGTAGAAAATGGAGTTAGGCACGAATTTTCATTTATAGCAGGAGAAAGTTTAATCAGTCGTGCTAGGAATTCTATTTTTTCTAATTTTCAATCTAACAAAGAATATACACATTTATTTTTTATAGATAGTGATATAACATTCAGAGAAGAAAGCGTAATACATTTACTATTATCTAACTTAGAACTCTGCGGTGTTAGTTATCCTAAGAAAGAATTAAACTGGGAACGCATAAAACATTTAATAAAGGGTAACGCTAAGGACATAGACTTATTTAACTCTATGTCGGACATGAACTATAACTTAGTATATAATAGTAATGAAAAGGGACACTATGTGAAAATGGTAGGTAGTTTCGTAGAATCCAAAGATATTCCTACGGGGTTTATGTTAATTAAAAGAATAGTAGCGAACCTACTAACTTTAAATTATCCAGAAAGACAATATACTAACAACGTCTCAGGCTATGGTAAAAATAAAACATTTTATGACTTTTTCGCAGTAGGTGTAGTAGACGGAGTATACCTAAGCGAAGACTATTATTTCTGTCGATTATGTAGAGATATAGGTATAACTCTATACTTAGATACAGAAAGCACACTAGTTCATACAGGACAGTTAGACTTTGTAGGGTGTTTAGGAAATTTCTTAAAAAATGATAGTTTTAACAAAGATAATCAACTTTTAAATTGACTTAAAGATTAGATTAATAGGTATATCTAAGTAAAATATGGATACCGAGGATATTACTAAATGGGTTAACCAACTAACTAAACACCAAATCGACACTATACTTATTAGAGAGTATAAGCGACGTGAAACAAAACGAAAATATATAACTAGTGAAAAAGGAAAACTAACACAGTCCGAAGCCTGTA
>Ga0209336_10001599_pt1 | contig 11024 bp, 6 predicted proteins | sample LinPmetageLP32_FD_184042 | JGI IMG/M metagenome (GOLD analysis project Ga0209336, IMG submission 184042) | Marine viral communities from the Pacific Ocean - LP-32 (SPAdes) (version 2) | ecosystem: Environmental > Aquatic > Marine > Oceanic | place: Pacific Ocean | collected 2009-08-23 | reverse complement strand
ACCAGCCATCGCGGTAGTAGAACTCGTCCCGATTGTCAAACTGGATGTTCCAGCTCCTATTAAGCTTCTAACCTCTGCTTGAGTGACATTAGTAGCTAATGTGGGTGTACCTCCACCAGAGAACATTGCTGGTTCAGCAAATGACGTATATCCCTCTCCGTTAGTAATGTCACTATTGTTGATGTCAAAAGTGACATTACTTAAACCTTCTCTTACTAACGTAACAGTCCCACCACTAACACTACCAGCTTTAACATAGTTATTAGAGCCTGAATCATCTGACCAAGAAGCGGTTAAAGTGCCACCATCTTGTTGTGTTAATGTTATAGTTTTTGTCGCGGTTCCAGCTACGCCTAAATTTGTTACGCTATTATTGTAAGCGGTATCCCAAGAACCTATTTTTGTATCTGTAATAGTGTTGCTTCCGCCGACAGTCATTATTCCGTCGTCTCTGACCGAGAGAAGCGCAGTATTAGCGCTATTTTTTACTTTTAAAGCAAAAGCACTAGATCCTGAGCTTGATGACTTTAGATCTAATCTAGCCGTTGGTGCGTCAGATGTTCCAATACTAATACTATTGGTTGTTGTTTTCCCAAGATCTGTTACTTCTTGTAGTGTATCTGCCGAACCTACTTGAGCATCTACATAACCTTTTGATGCAGCATCTGTATTTGCTGAAGGCGTTTGGGGTATTGTTACTTGATTTGTAAATTTTCCACCCCCTTCAACATCTAACGCGACTGTCGGAGAGGTAGATTTTCCTATACTAATATTTTCAGTTGTTGTGTTTCCATTCTCCGTTACTTCTTGTAACGTGTCTACAGAGCCAACTTGAGCATCCACGTAACCTTTTGATGCTGCATCTGTTGGTGCTGAAGGAGTTAGGGGTATTTTTACTTGCCCTGCAAAATCACCAGCTCCTGCGACATTGAGGTTGCCACCGTTAGCGCTATCTCCTTCTAAACCTCCTTCAATAGTAAAGTCTCCAACTAGTGATTGATCTCCTTGGTTGTAGAGATTTAAATCTGGTCCTTCTATTATTGGTTCTATGGTGAATGGCCCGAGATCAAATACTTCTTTTTCAAATCCTATAGTGCTTTCTACCGCTAATTTGAAGAACAGCCCTGTCCCATCTTGTATTCCATTGCTAGGGTCAAGTCTAATTGTTTGACCTTCTTGTGAGAAGTCCAAAGGGAAACTGCCTACAAAATTACCAATATCGGAATCAAAGTTTTCAGTATCACTAGCCCAAATGTCTAGGTTAGAATACTGGGTAAATGTGGGGTCTTCGTTAAAAGCTAAACTTAAATCAATAAACCCTGTAGAACCAGAGGTATTAACAGGTTGATCATTAAAATATTTTATAGCATCTGCCCTATCAGTAGCCGAAGTTATACTTCCAGTATTTGGGGGTGAATGATTAGAAAAGTTTTCATTTAAGACTGTTTCACCAGAAGCTTGAACTAAAACATTATCGAAGGTAGTAGTATTCCCATATAAATAAAACTCTCCAGTAGATGTTAATCCATTTTTATTTACAATTTCGTTCCTTACACCGAAGTTCCTAGTATAAGAACCAAAGACATCTATGTTTTGAGATCTAGAAAAAGTGAATGTAGAGTCTCCATTGTCCCTGTAATTTGGGAACACAACATTAGAGTTTATATCTAATATGCTAATTACTTGTTTATCTACAAACGGGTCTGCTGCTATTTGAGCTGCAGAAGTAAGTAATTCTCCATTTCTATTTAAGATGTTAAATTGTAACGATACACTGTCTCCATTCTTATAAACTCCACTACCTGTAGTAGTTTTTGTTAAATCATCGAGATCGGGAGTGAATGAAGTTTCGAATTCATAAATATTACGAGTAGTAAAATTACCTTCGTAATAACCAGAAGAGTTTAGCTCTGTGAGGTTTGTTCCTATGCCTATCTTCTGATAGTGAGATACAGTTGGGGACACTGTATAAACAGCGTATAAAGCTCCAGAGTATTGAGTGTTTTTTTCTAGAGAGTAGGGGGTGGTAGTCCCAAATCTAGAAAATCCAGTAGCCTCTCCTCTTATATCTCCATTTGGAGTTGCTCCTCCTATGACACTAGTTTTTCCAGTATAAACGAAATCGGAAGACTGTAAACCACCTGTTGGTAGCGGATAATTTCCTGAAGTTATACCGTGAACAAAATCAATGGAAGATCCTGCGTAAGGATTCAAATATCCTCCTGCTCCAGTAGCTCCAGTAGCCAGAGAATAAGCTTTTAGACCATAAGCATAAGCACCGTCATCTTTAGTGACCTTTAGAACTGAATAACCCGTATAATCCATTACAAGATAGTGATTTTATTTAAAAATGATTTAGAAAAAGTTAATGATTCTTCATAAAGAACAAATATCCCCGTATCGATGTACGCCGAATCATAATAAGCATCTCCTCCATCTCGTCCCATATTCCCAAGAGCATTTACACTGATATTGAATACTCCGACTTGATCTAATCCAGAAAGGCTAATATTTGTTGTTAGAGTAGTTTGTTCTATGACTTGTCCATTGGGTAATGTCAGTCTTACTCCGTAACCACTTACATTTGAGGGAGATGGGTGAGTCCAATTACCAGTGATATTAAATGTTTGATCTATGGCGTTTGGTATTCCAGTAACTACTTGCCCTACAAACGCTGGAGCGTCTAAAGTTTTATAAGTTATACCATTTATCGTTTGCGCCACTTGGTAACTAAATGTATTAGCTTTATATTCTATACTGACATTATTATCAATCAAATTAAACTTACCTGTTTCATATTTTGTCGCAGAAACTAAATATTCATTAGGGTTCTCTTCTTTCATAGAGATAACCTTATAAATAAAAGGCGAAGCTTCTTTAATTTGAAATTGAGCAGCACTTCCTAATTTTATAAATGGTAATACTTCGGGCCTATCGAACCCAGAAAGTAATGTCCCATATTCTTGATTGGTCACGGCTTGAGCGCCTCCAGTTAAAAGTAGAGTTGTTATCTGTTCAGGTGAGATATTAGAGACTTCTCTATTTGTTACACCCCTAGTATAATTCCTTAATGAGCTAGGATCAAAACCTGAGAACACTGTAGAGCTACTTCTCTTATCTGAAGCATTCATATTTAAAACTGATATCCTACCAGTGTTAAATTCAGTTAGTGTTTGCGCTCCTGTTTGTTTAGAAATAAAATTACCAGAATATAGAGATTTAGCATCTCCAGACCCTAAAACCCATCCTGTCACACCTGTTTCAAAATATAAGTATGTTCCAGATAGTCCTGTGTAAGAAGCGTATTCAGAATATCTATCTTCGCCTAAAACAAAACCAGTTGCTTGATCATAACCTTCTGTATATCCTGAGAAGCTATATTGCCCAGTAAATGGGAAAAACCCTGAACCTAAAGAACTCACTCCAGTAATAGTAAAGCCATCATATCGTTGCCTGTTTTGATTTGCAGTTAAATTTAAATCTTCGATACTTTCAGAACCAGTGGGATTGTATACAGTGAGTATTCCATCCATTGTTGTAGGCACAAAAGTGTTGCTTAATCTTATAGTTTCAGCTTCTACACTAACATCTAGAACTTTACCAAAATTACTTCTGTTGGTTTTTAGTTCATCTTGAATTATTACTAGATCCCCAGGTTTACAAAGTAGTGTTTCTAAACCAGCTGTGAAAGCTACTGTCTGGTCTTCTTTTATTTTAGAAAAGATATTATGTTGAGCTGCTCTTCGTGCCATAGCTCTTGAAGTTATTCCTACGCCTTCTATGCGTTTTTTTAATATACCTCTCTCCTTTATGTCTTCCTCATCTTCTACGACTTCTAGTTTGGGAGAGAAATTATCGAACCTATCTTTATAAGAAATTTCTATAGTATTAGCTTGTTGATCCCTGCTATTATTTGAATAAAAGAATAAACCATCTTTTACTGATTCATTAGTAAAAAGGTTTATAGGTTCTCTGGGTCTATCATCTACGAAATTGATTTCCGAATTAGTAAAAAACGTTCTTCCTCTAAAAAGAGAAGCTATTGTATTGATAGCATCAAAGACTTGTTGTCCTTGGTCAAAAACAACGTTACATGAAAATCTAGGTTCTTTACCTCCTCTTCCATCTGTAACCCCCACAAAATTCCCTTCATCATCCACTGCATCACAAAATCTTCCGATTTTATAAAGCTGCCATTTATTAATTGTTTGAAGATCTATATGAGAACCCATTCCATATCTGACATTAGTCAGTAGATCATATAAAATCCATGCAGGATTATCTGTCCATTGTAGTTCATCATGGAAAGTGCCATCCCAATCTCCTTTATAAATTAATTTGTTTTTGGGGTTAGCATCGTCGAATTGTTTTTGATTATCGTAGTATCTATTATCTATCCCATTATTAGTAGGGAAATAGTTAATAGGAATCTTAACTTTTTTTAACTTACAATCAAAAGATCTTGAGGGGATAGAGCCAAAACTCCTAGAATCTAATTTTGTCGCAATAATTGCTGAAAATGGATAAGTTAAATTAGAGTTAATTATTTCAGTTACTTTGTTGACAGAGACTACTTTGGCTAGAAGAGCTGAATTACTTTCGAAAGAAAGTTTTGTTATTTTAACATATCTTTGAGATGTCGCGTCTTCACTGAGAGTAGCTGCTTCTACACCTCTTTCACCATCAGCTGTTAGTGCTTCTCTATTTTTGGATACAGCATTGGGTAGCAAGAAAGGTCTGCGATTCACTGGAGAATCAGTGTCACTGGGGTCTACTAAAAATGAATTATCTGGAAGTGACTCAGGATTACCTATGTCTATCAAAGTATTACCTTCAATTTGAGCGACTAACCTAAAATTATATTTTTTAAAAGGGATTTGGCCGTCTGAGTTATTGTTCCTGTCTCCGACGGTTCCCGTTTCGACTTGTATATTCAAGACGGAAGGGAATTTAGTGCCTATACTCAAGTTTTCATCGTCTAATCCTTTTCCAACTCTAGCCTTTTTTACTTCTTTTATTAGAGTATCATTAAGTGCAGAAATATCTAAAGTTATAAAAACATGAGACACGTTAGGATTATAAACTGTATGAACTACAGGTATTGGTTTTTCATTAAAATTAGCAAAAGAATTTTGACCCCATGATGAGTAATTCCTTTGAGTTCCTCTAGCGTCTTTTCTTCTATCATCACTTCCCTCTGATATTGGTAGTCCATTTTGTAATTTAGTATTGTAATTATCAGATATTGAGCCTAAGACATTTTCTTTAAGGAGCATATTCCTATCAGGAGAAATACGTTGAGGAGCGTTGACTTGAGTTCCTTTAGTATTGGGGTTTCCCGCTGCTTCTCTAGTAGAAAACGGTCCAAATAATTCTCTATCATAAAAATGATCTATATTTATATTTTTAAAATTAGAAAATAGTTCTTGTTTTTCTTCTCCTTTTCTTATTTCTGCTAATACATTGCTATAATTAAATTTTAAACCGTTAGATACTATATCATTATTAGGGGGGCTATTATTAGAGAGTGTGGCATCTCCTATAACTTTAGAGTATTTAAAAGACTCTATGTCTTTTAGGTATGAGAGAACATAAGAATCTATCTTATAAGTATAACCATTCCCGTATTTAATTTTTCTTTTACCTATATAAGAGAATAAATCAGTAGTTTCTCTTTCTGTGGGTGGAAGTTCAATTAAAATAAAACCCCTCATCTTTCCTGTTAAAATTCCATCTTTGGATACTATTGGACAAGTTAAATCGGTATATCGGACTCCGACGCTTTGTAGTAGAGCTATTAGATCAAAACCATGAGTGGAACCATAGGGTAATGTATTTAAATGAATAATTGAATCACCTTCTTTGACTACAGCCCCTTCTAGATTAGCGTTATCTTCTTCGATCTTGCATACTAAAAAGGCTCCACGATATGGACCACTTAGGTACTTAGAAAGAAGTTTGTCTGTATCAGGTATCCCATTTGAAATGTTTATACCTAACCTTTCTAGGCATCTAGTAGCAAAAACTCCTTGGGTTTTATTTCCACCTTTTCCTAAATTGTTTCTGACTAGTGTCCTTATTGTATTTAATTCTGAAAAAACTAATTGGCTTACGACATTTTGATTCTCATGAAAAAACGGAGCTTCACCAAAAAGAGGGTAAGTGGTTGTTTTGTTTTGATCTACAGCTGCTTGGAAAAATGTGTTTTTTTCCATTCTGGACCCATCTCGAAATGAAGTGCGAGGTATAGTAGGATTAAACGCGAATAAAAATTTAGATTGTTTTAAAGATGTCGATTCAGTCCAAATTAAACTTGAGTCTTCGACAGTTCCTTTGGCTTGGGTATCATCACGATAGGCTGCATTAGAAGTAGAGAAACCAGTTTTTAATTTTTTATTTAAATGCCAAGGAAATACGTCACTCCCAAAAGCTATATACGCCCTTATGTATAGGCCGACATTAGATTGCTGAGATGGCAATAGAGGGGGTTCTATTTTAAGACCTGATTGGCGTTCAGTGTTTTTTATTATAACATCAGATGTTTTATCTCTAACGAACATCATCCCTACATCTGGCCATGATTCAGCTTCAGAAACATCTGTATTGCCAGCTGTAGAAGAAGGTAGGGATGTTATTTTACCTCCACCACTCTTATTAAGAACTTCGTCTAAAGCGCTAAAGAATTTTTTGCAAGAAGTCACGCTGTTACTTGTTAATTCTAAATTCAAAGACTCTATTGTTTCTCTTTGGAATTCACTTATAGTAATTTGTCTTATATTAGCAGTATTTGTAACTGCTACAGCAGTATCATCCAGATAAACACCTTGTAATATATTTAAACCATCGACCAATTGCCCATGACTGTTTACTATTCCACCAATAGGACCATCACTTACCAAATCTAAAGTCTCAGCATAGCTGTAAGATGCTCCATATTGTAGTTCCCCCATAACAGGGGGTTTATAAACAGGTGGTTTAGCTTTTGGTGTGCTAAAAAGACCGCCCCCAGCTATACCTATTTTTTTTAAGATGTGATTCATGATATTCTATTTCCTATAAATTCAGAATCACTTTCTCCAAATATGACAAAACCATCTGAAGTAACAGTTCTGGTTTTGCTAGGTCTTTCCATTACTGTTTGGGGATCTTGATTTTGAGGGAAAGATTTTATAGTTGCTTGAATTACTTGCGACCCTACTTTTAACCGTCCATAACCCAAAGGAACGGGAGACCCTTGGCTAGCGAGATTAACAGTATTAGAGAATATTAATGAGCTTTTAGAGCCATCAGATTCGATTTCGAGAGCTTCGTTTTCGGGTTTTGGGGAAAGAGCGTAGCTAATAGCTGCAAAAACTAATGCTTTTACTATAGTGGCTGCTAATCCTCCACCAGCGAGAAGTGTAAAAAAACCTGCGAAGATACCGCCTCCTGATATAGCGGGAACTAAATCTATAGTTTCTGGGTTTTTCATATGATCCATATCTGGACCATGAGTGATTCTTGTTTTGTTAATTATTAGATCATAACAGAAACCCTCTTTCTGTAATTCTATTAGTCTTTTAATGAACCCACTTCTATTACAATCGATAGCTTCTAAGATATCTTTTGGGTTAGATATGTTGAATTTGAATGATTTCCCATATTCTTGAGCTAGAATTCCATGTATATTTACTATTGTCATTGTGCAGCCTTTACCCTTTCTAGTATATTTACATCTGATTCTATATTTTTGGGCGTATAAATGTTTATTTTTTTAGTGTTTAAGCTATATATTAGGAATGCTTGGCAACAATTGTCCGCCATCTTAACATCAAATTCAGATTCTGTTTCATCACCTACGATATGGCTATGAAAAACAGCTATCATATCATACTCTTCTTTAAATAGTAGATAACTTAAAGGGTTTATTAAAAAATAAGATTTAGGGTCTCTAGCTATATTCCTTTCTAATTGCACTACAAATTCATCTTGTTCATTATCGTAACCTAGGAATCCACATACCTCTTGAGTAAAATACCTATTTGATATTTCTTTTATCTTGTGGAGGGCGGATACTTCTCCTTTACACTTGTGAATTTCTTCCATAACTAAATCCGTCAGTTCCTGGGAAACCTCCGAAGTTTGGGTTTTTTGTTGTTGGGTTCTTATAAAGAGCTAATGGCGCTTGTTGGTAACTTTGAGATATTCCTTTGAAATCGCCACTCCCTGTCAAATGAATATCTCCTGTATGAATATCTAACATCGCATTAGTAGTTGTGCCGCCGATATGTCCTGTAGTGCCATCCCACCATGCTACCAAACTATGAGATCCATAAGACAGAGTCCCATCTCCGCTACCAGTTAATGTTCCGAATCTACCAGTGCATTCATAATAATTTCTAGGAGCGAAATCTATAGAGTTTGTGATATTGAACGGAGGACTAATTGTTTTTCGTAAATAATCTCTCTCTTCGTCATTGATAGCTCTGTTCCAAACCGCCCAAGGGCCGAGAGCGCCATTCATTGAAGTGGTGTAAGCGTTTGATTGTGTGGGATCATAACCTAAAGTTCCTCCGTAATATTCAACCGCGCCAAGCATAAAAGTCTGTGGTAACGCTTTGCCTGTAGTTGTACCTGCTCCTTGATATGGGGGCCAAGTCATATTTTTTCTTTGCGATAGGCTGGCAAAATTGCCCAAGTTTTCAGATAAATTCTTAGAATCTTCGTCGTTAGATACATGTCTTCCATCTACATAAATCTTTATGACAGTGTTTTCTTCTTCTCCTTCTCCGTTTATAAAATCTGCGCTTCCAGTGCTATTAGTAATTATGTATTGAAACCACTCTCTAGAAGCCATATTATTTTTCTGTTCCTCATTGAGGAAGATACTTCGGAATGCATTTTTATCTTCAGATGCGTCACTAGAGTTTATTAAATACCCCATATAATTAGCTGAGACCTTATTAGTTCCTTGTTGTCTAGTTTTATCTGGAGAATCAGTATTGAATTCAGGATTAATTCTAGTATCAGAGTTGATATTTAGGAATTGATTGTTTGGCCAATTTAAATCGTCTCTAGGAGAAGTGCTTAAAATTCCAGCTCCTATGGGGCTGTTGGAGTTCACATTGACCCAGCCCATGATAGTAAACTCACCAGTTAGTTGTCCTGTCAGCTCAGGCACGTTTGTGTGAAATAATCCTGTATTCATAGGGTCAGGATGCGTTCCTGTATTAGATTGCCCTGAGATTTGGATACAGTTGAAACCGCTGGTAACATTTTGGCCTTGTCTGAAAGCTACAGAAGTCACATCTGTAAAATGTTTTTGACATGCCGAGAGCCTTTTCGAGCATCCATCTTTTCTCCAATAACTAGGGTTTCCTTCTGGCAATTGCCCACTATGACCACCTGAAACACAAACAAAAACTGTTTTTAAGGGTGTTCCTATACCATTTGCATTTTGACTTGGTAGGAAAAGTGTTGGACTTTCTGTTATAACAATATCTCCTCTGTCATATTCTTTGGAGGCGTTCCATATCGCAGATTGATCATTAAAAAACCAAACAGGAGAATCAGCAGGGGCGTTGTATTTAGGAACTACAGCTACGCCATCAATATCTTCAAAGGGGTTTCCATCACTATCTTCTATAGGTAAACCTGCATATCGACATCCCTCCCCTCGATACTGCCAATAACAAAATTTAGAAATAATATTTCTAGAATTTACACTAAAGTTATCTATGTCTAAAGGAGAAGTTAGTTCAAACTCTACAAACAATTTAGATTCTTGGGTCTTTCTACCCATTAACCAAGTTTCGTCAGTTAATTCTGCGTTAGGGTCAGCTTCTCCAAATGGGTTTCCGCCTTCAAAGTTTACATCGTCTATAAATTTTACAGATACACGTTTTCTAACGATTTTGGCGTTTTTGAAATCTTTGTATATCTGTAGGAATTGTGTTATAATATTGTTTTGATTAGCTACACGAATTTTAGGTCTAGCTAACTTTCCATCTCCGAGAATGTCAAACCCTTCACTTTCTATAGACAAAGGTAAGTATTTATAATCCTGCCAAACTATCGATTGAGAGTAAATAGCGCCCCCATGAAAACCCATGAATAAGTTTGGTTGGTTGACTCTATCTGGATAAATTCTGAAGATTTCCAGTATGGCAGTTGGTTGTAGATCTAATAAACTACGTGCTACTTTATTTTTTCCTTCTTCCGCCATAATGTAAATTACACTTTATTAGTATATAATATTAAAAAGAAGTGAAAATTACACCTCAAAAAGGGTATGATAAAAAAGTCACAATATTTAACGATAAGGATAATACTGTGTTTAGTGTAATAGAGATATAATGACAATAAAATTTAAAGTGATAGGCGTGAATAATACTACTTCTCATTTGATGGGTAAAGATCTTCTGTTGCGAGGGACAAAAAAGATCAAACATGGGCTATTAAGAGAGTTCTCTGACGGAGAGGACACTTATTTATTAGATGAAAAAGGTATTGATTTTTTGTCTAAAGCTGTTATTATCTATGGACATTTGTCAGATAATAAACAGAATGTCGGCAATATTTCTTTAGAATTTATACCTAATAAATGAAAACAAAAACAATTCTTTACAAAGTTTATACCCGAAAAGGTGAATATCATCACGCTTACAGTGCTAAACTTAAAGGTTCTCGCGATTGGGCTATTGATTGCGCAAGAGCAGTCGATGGTTATGTGACTCAAGTATCTGATGATTTACAGAGAACAGAGAAAAAAATCTATACTCATGGGGTCGAGGCTTAATGTTGACGTTAATAAAATCTATTTTAAAATCTTTAGAATTGTTTTTGACTCTTAAAAATAAACAATTTTACTATGATTTGCACAATAAACACAAAAAATTAGAATATGAAATCATTCAAGAAATCGAAGATCTTAGGCAAAGTGGGGCTAGTAATGATGCTGATAGGGCTGACCTCTTGCGCCAAAGACTCGTCTCTGAGCGTTCCAGATTTAAATATCTATCAACCCTCTACTCTAAAACTACAGA
>Ga0209336_10001598_pt1 | contig 11028 bp, 17 predicted proteins | sample LinPmetageLP32_FD_184042 | JGI IMG/M metagenome (GOLD analysis project Ga0209336, IMG submission 184042) | Marine viral communities from the Pacific Ocean - LP-32 (SPAdes) (version 2) | ecosystem: Environmental > Aquatic > Marine > Oceanic | place: Pacific Ocean | collected 2009-08-23 | reverse complement strand
CACCCCAGGTGTGTACAGTTTCTTTTTTCACAATGACAGTGATTTTTTTGCTTTTTTATTAAAATACGGTTGACATATCCAAGTTCTTAGTCTATACTGTATATAACAGTTAGATAATAGGAGAAGTATATGAGTATGTCAAGTTATATGTTTGATTTAGAAGATCAGTTTTTAGATCTAGTTGCACTAGCAGTTAGAGATTCAGAAAATATCAGCGAAGCATTGGAAGTTGCACTAGCACATTCGGATATGGTTCCAGACTATACCAATTCAGAAATTGATGAAGTAGTGTGTGATTATTGGAATGACTTGTGGAGTAAATATGCTTAGAGCAGATCCAAAACTTTGGGTACCGGTTGGTGCTAACTACAACGGCTTTGCTTACAAACCTAGCAAAGGATGGTTAAGCAATGCCAACAGCAAAACACCAGCAGAGCATAGTAGAAACACTAGACAAGAAAAGTCCACTGTATCTAGAAACACAAAAACCACAGTTGATGTTCGTACCAAAACAAAACTATGGTGTACGGAAACTGTGGCAAAGAATTAATAATCAAAAATAGGTTGACACAGCCTTAAAGTGTGTTATTATAAGTTAACTTCTAGAAAAGGTATTGTACCTAGACTAGTTTAATTGTTAAACAAACGGAGTAACAAAATGGAAAAAATTCACACACGTTTAAACACTGCTTGGTACAAAAAACGTATTAACCAGAATACTCCTATTAAAAAATTCTTAATAGGCAAAATTTTAGAGAACAATATAAAAGTTTTTACTAAAGAAGAACTTTTATTTCTCAACTACGAAGATATCTTAGAAATTGCTATTGCTTCAGTTAACAAAAAAATTAAAATTGTGCTTGGTACTGGCCAGGACTTTTGTAACAACATGGATGCAAAATTTAGTATTGTTCGAAGTAACAGTCGTGGACGAAGTTACAGCGCAAATGTAAAATGCAAACTGAAAAAAGGTTTGTATAATGTGGTGTACGAAAACTACCATAACAAATTTTATTTTTTTGTGTTACCAGCCAATAATATCCAAGAAATTTCAATTCCTTTTACATTAGATGGTCACCCGAATAGGTCAAACAAATGGTGGTCATACGAAGTAGATACATTTGAGAAAATGTGCTTAATGGCGGAACCTACAGAACCCGCATGCAACACATTTTTTAATGATCTTTTTAAAGAGGTGGCATAATGAGACTAGTAAAAAAATTCACCGACGTAGTAGAAGAAGTACGTATCGAGTTGGACGCAAATTTTGATATTACTGAAGAAAAAATTGTCGCAATGCGAGCACGTGTAGATGGCAATGGACATAAATTTCCGTTGGGAAGTAATATGGAAGATATTGACACATTGTATTTAGATTATGAAGTACAACGTGCGGCAATTGCAAAGCATATTCTCAATATTATGAAAGCATATGATCCTCGGATCTGTACACCTGCTAGTGCCAGTAAAGTTGATGGAGAAGAGCATACCACTCTTTATGATGGCCAACAGCGTAGTGTTGCAACGGCATTGTTAGGTTTTAGCCAAGTACCTGCTACAGTTGTTGAAACTGACGATCCTGCTTTTCCAAGTTATGCATTTGAAATGCTCAATGAAAAAGGTGTTGCACGACTTACGCCTGGTGATCTACATCGTAACGCACTTACACGTTTTAGACTGAAATCGCGTGAACCAAAGAATGTAGCGGCACGTAAGTTACAAGATCAATTTGATTTAAATGATATTGATTTAGAAGATAAGAGAACTAGGAATAGCAATAGACGTGGTCCAAATGATTATTTCTTTTCACATTTTAACTATGCATACAAGGCAATTGAGCTTGACAAAAGTGGTGACACACTTAACGATATATTAAGTGCAATAAAAACTGTGTTTCCTTTACAAGAAGAGATTGCACAAGGTGCTTTTATTGGATTGTATGAACTAGCACGTTTAGATTGGAATCAAAATGAATTGCAAGATGACTGGATGATACAGGTGTTACAACTTAATAAAAAGTCTTTTAACTCAAGCCATCTTGTTACAGAAAAAGCACGTAATCAAAATTCCCATGCATATCCAGGTTCAAAGCCAAATGGTGCGAGTATGATGGCAAACTTTCTACGTGAAGTTTATATAATGAATGGTGGTACACTTAATCTTCCGTATCATGGTGAAGGTGCAACACTTCAAATAGCAACCAATCCTGCACCTGGATTATTTCCTAAACAGGTGGCGTAATGTTGTTAGAATCAACCAAGAACTTTCGTCCACCCATTCACACAAGAATAAAACGTAGCTCGGAGACATACCGAGCTACAATAGAACACTATTGTGAAGAACTTGCTATTCATGTTGCAAAATATAAAACTGTTGTAAACAATGAACAAAAACTGAGATTGATACGTGATGATATAGAGCATTGCTTAAGAAGGTGTCATCAATATTGTATCAAACAAAACATTGGCGCACACTATGTTGAAATAGGTTTGACAGATAACGGAATCTTTGAACACATGATTCCAGCAAGCACTGTTCGAGACATGTTGATTGATGGTGTAATAACTCCAATACAATCTCTTAATGTGCCTACATGTAGATTAAGCAAAGAACATGATAATCTATTGAGAGAAAAGGGTTGGGTAAGTAAGACACCAGACATATACAATTTTTGGTTACGTTACAGTTATTGTTTTGATACAGTTGGAATTTTTCAAACTTGGGATGGACAACCAGTTGATACTTCAATAACATTGGATGACCATTTCAAAAGATTCATTGACAATACAGTATAACCTAGTGTATAATAATATTTTACAAGGATACAGATATGCAAAATAAAGACTACTATGATAGGATACTTCCAAGACATTACATGACTCCAAGCAGATTTATGGATATCATGCAGGAGCAAACTGCTGTTCGTGATAGTGAAGATATTGGAGGTACTGTAGGTTACATGTTGGCACAATTTCCACAGCCAGAGTATGTGCCTAATCAATATCCTGAAACATTGTACACATATGATCTTGCAAAATTAGATGCTAGGCGCAAGGCATTCACTGTTGACGCAACACTGGATGGATTTGTTGCTGAATATGGCGTTGACGATGGCACAAGTTTTATTGCACTGTGTGAACTTGCTGATCAACCAGTATATGGCTTTGATGCATTTAAAGGATTAGCAGACGGTGGCAAATGGCGTGGTGGAATAGAACATCAAGATCAGTTTCAGCATGCAGGTGATATTCCATTTTCGGTTCCAAGCAATGGTCGTATCATAAAAGGTTGGTTTGACGAGACACTTCCTAACTTTGACTATGATAGGTTGCCAGCACGTTTTGTTAACATAGACTGCGATAATTATAATGCCACTGTACAGGTACTTGACAATATTAAATCACATATTGTAACTGGTACTGTAATAGCATTAGATGATTACTTTAATGAATATAAGTTCCGTGGTGAATCACAGTTTGGTGCATGGCATGAATTTGTTAAAGCGAACAATATCAAGTATGAATACTTGTACTGCGTTGCTCCGGCTGTAATAGTAAAAATACTTTAATCTACTTCATTGCATCGTTAAGACTGTCCACTACACTATCAATACTAGGTTCTTCACCGTACGGGTTGTACTTGCATTGATATGATCTTGGGCAGTTCTTTTCAATTGCCATTTCAAATGTTTTGTTACCACCTTCATAGATACACACTTCCTCACCACTTTTGGTCTTAACTCTTTTCTTAAGCCTACAAGTGGTCATTTTGTCTTCAATGATTATGCCTTGTTGAATCTTTTGTGTACGTGTTAAAGGTCGAACAGTTCCATAGGTTTTTTTCTTATTGTCTTTGGGTTGGTACATCTTACCACCGGTTATCAGTATATCAGTTTTTGCGACTGTGGCCGGTGTAAGTGTTAACAATAATACAAGTATAAATTTAAGCATACTAGTATTTATAGTGTACCTTTGGCTCTCATTTCAGCACGTATTTTGGTTGCCGAGATATTCTCAACCGACTTACCTAAATCATGTTCTGTAAAAGTATATCCTACACCTCTACCAAAACTTATGTCAACAATGTTTGGAACCATCATAATGATGTACTGTTTGTTATTGGTAAATCCTGCTTCATCAAGACCCACTTCAATATTAGCAATAGCTTCCGCTGCACTGAATGGATTGTCTTCTTGTACATTGGTACGTCCTGCCCCTGCATCTCTGCCAATGATACCGCCAACATCACGAATCAGTATTGCCACTTGTCCTGTTTCGCTTAGTGCTCTACAGAATAATTCAGTGTGTCCTGCGTGCCATGGTTGCCATCTTCCTAGCATCATTGCAGTTGGTTTTTGCCAATCAAACATTATTTTTTTCTTTCTATATAATTCTGTACAACTTCCATCAACTGATGTGGTGTGTCATCAAACCATTTGTGTACGTGATAATCATACTTGGAAGGTTTTTCAAACATTTTATTTGTATCTTCAAATCTGCCTTCTGCAATTGTATCCATCCACACTGTATAGTCTGGACCAAACTCCACTCGTGCAGCTTCTGTAGGACATACAAAGTCTGCAATGGCAGTTTTACCTGCACGAACAACTCCGTCTGCTAAGAACTTCATTCGCATTGCTTGTCGCATACGTCCTTCTGGTGTGAAGTCCCAATCATCATAGTGTGTTCGTACTTGATCTGCGTTTATCCATATGCCATTAATTAGTTCAGCAAAAGGTTCTGCCAGTGTGCTCTTGCCACTACCAGGAAGTCCAAATATTAATATTTTCATAGTACATCCAAATTAACATAGGAATGATAATAGCAAACTGTGGTAAAAAGTTTAGTATAATTGCTTTTTCATTCCATTTATATCCCACATAAATCCAACCACTAGCACCTATCATTTGTAGTATGCTGTTCCAAGGAGTTATGCCTGCAACATGCAGTACCATTGCAACAAGTATGGTAACTGCACTCGCATATTTAACGCAAACCAATAATTGGTTATTATTTTTTATTGCCATTTATTATATTGATATCTTATTATTGTAGGTGCTAAACATACGCAGTGTGCGGTCTGTTGCTACGCCTGTTATTAACATTGTACAACGCGGGCCTAAGCCGGCATTAGCAGTACAGTGAGGAGTGTTATACCAATCAAAACTGTATATTTCTCCAGCACGATAGCCTGTGTGTACAAAGTTACCGTATTGTAAGAAGTGTCCCGGTTCCCAATCATTTAGCATAACCATAAAGCGATATACACTATGTGGATCTTCTGGTAACCATTTTTCAAGTTTGTCTATGTGCAAGTTCCACACTTGTCCAGGATGTTGTACATGCACACGACTTTGTATTTCTTTTTTATCACCACCTGATAAATGCAGTGCATCTGTCATACGTTGAAACACAGGCAGTAATTCATATTCAAGGTTAGTAAGCACCAGGTCAGCATCAGCACCAGAACGAACTAAATCATATTCTTCAGCATCAATTTCTTTACTTGTTCCATCTTTAGGATTTCTATTACGCCAAGTTATTGCTTTGCTTGATTCAACGGTCTCTGCCAGTTCTTGACTCCAGTCACCCATAAAACGCCCGACATATTTCATACTGTCATATGCCGGGTCTGTTTTAAATGCATCAAAATGGTAGTCAGTTCTGGGCTTTAATGTGTCCCAATTGCTTTGCATTATTTTGTTAACTCTTCCTTGTATATACTTTTAAGTCCTAGTGCTTCTTTATTGAACTTCACTAGGTTCTTTAATGTTTTTTCACTAACAAAGGTCAACAGTTTATCACGTTGTGCATCACCTGCTTTGCCAATATACCAATCATACTTACCGTTCTTTTTGATCAGGTTAGCAATTGCAGTAGGGTCCTTGCTCATTGCAGTTAATGCGGCAGCAAGTTTGTCTCTATTTGGATTTCCTTTGTTTACCCATAATGCTTTTTGTAATCCATCACGGAATGATTTTACCAATTTGTAAGCATTATAGAATTCGCCTTTAGGGGTTTGTTTCCAATATACTTCATAAAGTATTTCCATTTGTAATCCTGGAAAGTTTGGATCATCTGCATGTGAACCATCTGGTTGTAGTAGTCCATGATGAAACCAAAGTTCTGCGTTGGCATCTGGTGCAACGTGCTTCTTATAAGTTGCTGGATTTTCTCTTGTACCTGTAAGTTCTCCACGTTTGAATGCTAAACGTCTTTCGGATGTTTTCATTCCTTTAACCCAAGTAACATTTTCTTTAAAACATGCAATGTATTCTTCCATAGTTAAGTCAGGACCACATATAAGCAATGCCATTGCAAATGCTTCCGGAACCATTCCTGAACCTGCTGGAAATACTGGCTTGTCCATATCAGCACCTTTGCGTTTACCAGCAATGATGTTTAGGTTCATCATGCCAACACTATCGTACTGTCTGTAATCATAGTCTACTTGTTCTTGTAAAAATGAAACACCGTTACCGCCATGTGATACCATTACAGTTTTATCATCATTTCGCATTTCGTTGTGCCATTTGTTAAATCCAGGAATATCTCTCGCCCCTGGTAACATTTTAATATTGATCTTTTCACCTAAAAAAGGTTCTAGTTCTTTGGCAATTATTTCAGCCCATACAGTTGTTCCTTGTCCTGCTCTTTGTGGTACAACAAAAGTATAATCAGCAACTGCCGAAGTAGTGTATCCTAGCAACAGTGCTAGTGTTAGTAGTAATTTACGCATCTTGTTTCTCCTATGTTATGCATAATCTAATTTGCTGCGTTTGGTTAAACCCCAAATTAACACAGCTATTACGACTGCTATCAATGTCCAAAATATAGGACGAGTTAACAGTCTGTCGAATGTATACAGACCGTGCATCTGTATAGTTAAAGCCTCAACTCTTTCTGCAAGTATAAAACCAAATAGCATTGCAGGTCTTGAGAACTTGAATTTCTTTGCACTGATTCCTACTATGGAGCAGATAATCAACATAGCATAATCTTCCCATCCACCTGTGTATTGCACACATGCCGCTACTATAAACGTTAACAACAAGGGGAAATAGTATTTGTACGGTACAGTTGCAATCATTGCAATATACTTTGTTAGCCACAAGCACAATGCACCAACCAATAAAGTTGCCAACATAAATCCATATAGCATACTATCAAAGAATCTGGTGTCTTGTGCTAGATCAACAGTACCAAGTTCAAAGTCCAAATACATAAACAGACCAATGATAATGGCCGCAAATGGAGCCCCTGGTATTCCAAACAACACTGTAGGAATCATTGATGTTGCCTTTTGTGCATTGTTAGCACCTTCGGGTCCAATGACTCCTCTTATGTTTCCTTTACCAAAAGGCACCGAGGGATTCTTTGTTGTTGCAACTGCTTGACCATATGCCATCCAATCTGCCATTGCTCCACCTAGTCCTGGAAGTATGCCAATAAATGCACCAATGAATCCTCCACGTAGTGCTAGCCAACGATTTTCCCATACTGCTAAGATTCCTTCACGAGTCTGTGTTCCGTTTGCAGTGTTTGGAGAAGCAGTTGTGTGTCTGTTTTTAAGTCCATCTAATAATTCTGGTATAGCAAACAAGCCTGCAATCATTGGCAATATCTGTACGCCATCTGCCAAATATCCCCAACCAAATGTAAAACGATCAGCATTTGTATTTGGATCAACTCCTATCATTCCAACAAATATTCCAATACCTAATGCAATTAATCCTCGTACCCACCATCGGTTACTAACGAAAGTAACTGTCACTAATGCAAGCAAGGTAAACGCCCACAGTTCTGGAACACCAAATATCATTATTAGTCCTGTATACCAAGGCAATAAAAAGAAAACCAAACTACCCCATAGTAATCCGTTAACAGTTGATGTTGTTACTGCGGCACTGATAGCATAGGTTGCACGACCTTGTAGTGCTAGTGGAAAGCCATCTACCATTGTTGCTGCCGCACTATTAGCACCAGGTATGCCCAATAGCACACCTGTGTAGGTATCACCTGTTGTTGATGCAGCCACAACTGCCATTACAAAGATAACTGCTAGATAAGGATCTGGAAACATCATCATAAAAGGAAATAAGAATATCAATCCAGTGGTAGCACCTGCTCCGGGTATAATACCTATCAGTAATCCATATAATGTACCTGCCACAAGGGCATAAATTTCCGCCATAACGAATCCACGGCCATAACAGCAGTGCCTTAAAAAATTTAGGGGGTTTTACAAGCGAACCCTTTTACATTCAGAAGTTGCTTGTAAGTGTATTGTTTTTACTTAGTACGCCAAACAAAGTACAGTCGATTTTTATGACTATCTGTGCGTAGGTCAAGTATGTCTACGTTGAGTTGATCAGCACAATTGACCACAAAGTTAGCGTCCCAGGGATAAAAGTGTATCCAGTTTGATTCATCTTTAGGATGTGGCAATCCTGGATTGGCACGGAAGAACAGTACTGCACCTGGGTTGCATAAACTTACTGCGTGTTCTAATTCTGCAAATATCTTTGATGTTGATCCAAAGTTGATTGAACCCAATGCCAACACTGCATCAAAACGTTCTTCAGGATGGTAATCCAATGTTTTAACACATATATCAGCGGCATCATTGAATGGATCAATACCAATTATGTTGTCTATCTTGCCTCGAAATTCGTTGTAGCCACAACCAATGTCTAACACACGACGTGGCTTTAGTTGATTGATCTCACCAATCAATGCTGGTCCAGAATACTTGTACTTTGACGTTTCACTTTGCCACACATGCCTAAAGTAACCATCTAATACTTTATCATCTATTCTGTCAACCAGTTCACCAATGGTGTTGAACTCTACATCCTCAACGTCTACTGCAAACGTACCACGTATTGCTTGACGCATTGTTTCTGGATTGCGTATCAATTGTGGTGATACGTGTATCATGTTTTCTAGTTTGTGTAATATTTTATGATTCATATTAATCCTCTGTGAAGTTTTTTGTAATGGTCAGTAAAGTTGATGCATTTTTGATTTGTACTATACCCTAAAGGTTTTAATAAACAATTACCGTTTGTCTTAACAATATCAAGTAAGTTACAACATATATCTGCCTGATCTATATCAATTTGGTTTTTATAATGATAATAGATGTTTTGATTATTCCATTTAACACTGTTTACATATGCAAAAGTTTCAAACAAGTTACCACAAATTTTTAAAGGAGTTCTTAATTCAAGTTCTTGTTTTTGATAATCTTCTAGAGAAAGTAACTGATCATATGTGGTAACTTCTGGCCAATGTTCTGATTTTATGTCATTGTAGGGCTTGAGTACAGGATTAAGCATATCTGGCGGATTGGTTTTGTCAATCCATGGTCCTGCGTGTTTTGCGTGTGCAAGTTTAAAATGTGTTTGTACATCGGTATAGATTACAACACGTTTACCTGTATGTTGGTTTTTCCATGTATCACTTTCTGGGTTGCAAAAAAACTGTACGTCACTATCCTTGTGATTAATAGGACATATTTCAGTTTTTTTCCATGTGTCAACACCTGAAATATTCCAATGGTCTTTATAAATTTCTTCTAAACTACGTTTGTCGTCAAATATACATTTGAGATCAGTACCTAATAACACTATCCAAAGTGCATAGAATCCACCAGTGCCAAAATAGTAATTAATATTAAGCATTATTTGCCTTTGTAGGTGGTAATAAAAATATCATTATGTTTGTGATGTTGTATCCATTGTAACACATGTTTCTGGGCAAAGTCAAGTATCAGTTGATTCTGTTCACGTATTCTGGAAAACATAGTTTCGTCATCTTCGTACCATGAATAGTCAGGGTAGGTGATATCCCATCCACCTGCTTGTTTCCACCAAACAAAACTACTACCATCTTCTCTGTATATCAACTGTATCCATGCTTCAGGGTATTTTTTGATTATTGCATCAAAATGATAACACCATTCATGACTCATCAACAGTCTTGTACCTGAACGTTCAAATGGTTCTTCCAAGTTCTCTTCGTCTAGTATAGCAGGAAACTCCATGCCTGTACCAAAGTATGCTTCTTTGTGTCCTGAGTATTGATTGTGAGTGTAAACTCTGTGTGGTGCTCTGTCACTGCTATCGTAACGCACATCTTGTTTGATTTCCTGTGCTATGCCACTCCAACGTGATCCAGGCACACCTGTAAAGAATATGTATTTGGGTAATCCGTTTTTCATTTTGGTAACATTATCCTGTCTATGTTTCTTGGACACACTGCAACCACATGATAGTTGTATTGCTCTTCTAATAGTTCTATTGCACGATCTTGATTACGATAATCTGGTTGTGCTTCACATACTATTAGTGGTTGGTAGGTTCTAATGGTTTTATCTGCACCTTTGATTATATCATATTCAAAGCCGTCTGTATCTATTTTGATGTAATCTACATTTGTCAAATTGAAATCATCCAGTGGATATATAGTGTCTTTCCAGTCTGGGTTGCCATAGTTTCCGTCAGTTCTTGGATATTCACATATGGTATTGCCTACACAACATCTGAAGTAGGTTACCTTATCTTTACGTATATTACGTGGAAATAGTTTTCGGAAACGTGGATCAAATCCATATACATGACCAAAATGTTCTTGCAGATAACGTGTGTACTCTCCATCCCTACAACCAATATCAACTGCATTGCGAAAATGTTTTACATAAGGTTGGCTTAATAGCCATGTTAGTTTGCAGTGATGGTTGGGAAACTCCTGTATGCCATCTGGACTATGAAAGAAGTCTTTCTCATACCATTCGTTTTCGAATATATAAGACTCAGGCAAAAACACTGTTGGTTCGATTGGATAAGACATACTATTAATTATCTACATAGTTAATCAGATAAAAATAAACCAAAACGAATTAAAAGGTTGACATATACTAGAAGTATGTTATTATTAATTATAGTTAGAAACAAGGAGAGCTAGATGATTTCAAAAGAATTACAAACTGCATTAGATGCAATGAGGGCAATTAGAGATACAGAAG
>Ga0209336_10001595_pt1 | contig 11040 bp, 8 predicted proteins | sample LinPmetageLP32_FD_184042 | JGI IMG/M metagenome (GOLD analysis project Ga0209336, IMG submission 184042) | Marine viral communities from the Pacific Ocean - LP-32 (SPAdes) (version 2) | ecosystem: Environmental > Aquatic > Marine > Oceanic | place: Pacific Ocean | collected 2009-08-23 | reverse complement strand
CTTTGCTGGCTTCTTCTTAGCTGCCATGTCATCCTCCAAAAGTTTGAACTATAATACCTACTACAAAAACTGCTATTATACTACCAATTAAAAACACAAGTCCACCTACTGCTAGTTGATGCATAAGTTTTTCTTTTGCTTTTCTTTTCTTAGCTAAATACTTTAAGTGTTCCTGTCTAGCATGTTCTTGTTCTGCTTTAGCTTTCTTAAACGCTTCTAGCATATCTGGATCTGCAACTAATAATATATCGTGTACGTCCTTCCAGTATCTCTCATAGCTTTTTTTTATCTGGGTGAGCTTTAAGATTTCACTCTGACTAAGAGATTTAAAAGTTCTAGATTTACGCTCTACTTCAAAGTTTGTTAATGCTTCACCAAAGTCACTGATAGTACCCATAAGCTGCTGGATACCAGAGCCTGATTCATTGGCCTGTTTTATCAGACCATTCAGACTCGACAAGATGGCAGAAGCGGCTGCAACTGATTCTATGATCATTTTCTGGTCTTCTCGAAGCTCCTCATTGCACCTAAACCTAGCATACCCATGAGGACAGGCATCATAGTTTCTAGAGGTACTAGAGGTATAACAATATCCATGCCTACTAAGGCTAGTACAAAGTTAGAGAATGGTATTGTGATGAAGTTTCCAAACATTCCCAGCCCACATGTCCAGCCAATAAAGGGCCTCCAGCCAGCAACAAACAAATTAGAACTAGCTGCCTCTACTTTATTGACCTCTATCTGAGCCTTCATAAGATCCTGATGATGTTCTTCTGACATCGTTGCGATCTTATGGGCCAGCATAGCCTTCTGGTCTTTGTCTTCAATAAACTTGTCTAGCAAGCCCGTTACAGGCCCTACTAGCTGTGCTACAATACTCATATTAATAACTCCAGATGTGTGGTCTTGGACGATTCTCAGAATCTTCTAGATCATCAAGATGTATAAATCTTGTAGGGCCTTTCTGACTTACACCAATCCCAGTAAAGCCTGCCTCTAGAGCGCCCTGTACGAGCCTGTAAGCCGTTTTATGGGACACCCCTATATCTATGGCCCTGCCTGATGCATGAGCGCCGGGAGAGGCTTTACGGCCCTCTATGGGGTGATCAGCACAACGGTACGCAGAGTTAACAGGAAAGCTAAATCCAAGCTTCTCACGTAGAGCATCCACCTTCTGCATAAACTCATCATTCATACCAACTTCATTGCAGTGTCTGCATACTAATTCTTCTTCTGTGAAATACTTATACATCTATAACACCCAGCGATCTAAAGAAGTCTCTCAAGGGTCTTTGTTTAATACGATGAGCGTTTTCTTTTTCATAGCTTTCTAGAGTTGGTAAATTTTTAAAAACTTCCTGATCTATTCCTAAATCTTCAGGAGATCCAAAATCTATTCTAAAGGAAGGGCCTTCGCCGGGAGGATTAAATACTTCTCCAAAGCTATGCGCTGTGCCGTATAAACCAATATCACCTTTCAGGAAGGCACCTGTTCTGTCAGCTAAAAATTTCACCTGATCAATTAAAGATTGTTCAGATATTTTTTCTTTTCCTTCAAAATCAAACTCATCAGCACCCAAGACCTTTCCTTTATGTTGTACTATGTCCATTCTTCCAGTTGTGAATTTCAACGCTTTTTTCAGATTAGTAGAAATGTCTGAAGGTATTTCCATTTCATAGTTAATCTTAGACCCCGCTGCTTCATCATAGTCGCCATAAAACATATTGTTGCTTCCCTTCTTAACTTTGCCCACAACTAAATTAGTCAATGTTCCAAATTCGTCAGGTCTAAAAAAATCTTCAGTTAAAACACCACTAGACAGCATACCCGCTGCATAAGCTCTAGCTGGAGCAGAAGACAGAAGACTAGGGTTTGCTTCTGATCGTTTCCTACTCCTAGCCATAAGACCCTTACTCTCTGTAGGAGTACCTTCACGCCTAGATCTAGTAGCTCTTAGTCTTGGATTAACAGGCGCAGTCCTTTTAGTCTTAGGTGGAGCCTTACGAACAGCAGAAGTTTTATTAGAGCCACTGTCTTTTAATAGTTCGTTTCTCACGTACCTGTCCATATCTGATCTAGACTGTCTTTCAGGAATACTCAAGCTGCGACCAGCATATATTTTATTTGGATCTTTAATCTTGTTAAAATCAGCCAACGCTTTGATTGTAGTATTAAGACGTTTAGCTATCTTTCCTAAAGTGTCTCCCGGTTGAATAATATATTTGCTCATTCTATGCTCCAAATCCTAATCGTTTTAACGGATCAACCTCTCCACCTACGCCAAAGCCTAGCCTTCGTAGCGGATCTTCTTCATCTACAAAGGCAGTACCCGCTTGTTGGTCATACGGCATACCTGTCATCTTATCTACTCGCTCATCAGGCTCTGAGGCTGCTCTAGGAACATCTACTTCGCCACCCTTTTTGAAGTCTTGTTTATTAACTTGTTCTTCAGTTGGTTTATCTTCTAGCAGATCTTCTTCTGTAAGAGCTTTTACAATTTTAGAAGTTGCTCTCAGTCCCGGTATGACACCGACATCACCTCCTTTTTTAATAAAGCCTTGGAGATCTCCCTCAGGAATATCCTCTGCAAGACCCTTTATAGTTGCTCTACCCGCTTCTACTAAAAAACTGTAAGCAGGAAGAATTGATTCTGCCACTTCAAATCTAGGTTGACCTCCCAAGACACTGGTGCCATATTTTACAAAGTCACTAGTTATAGTCAAAGCAGGGTGACTAGCTTGTCCTGACCTTTGAAAAACTTTAGCTATCAGCTTGTCTGTTTGTAAGTTAGGATCTTCATCATCTTCTTTAGGGCGATCATAATAATAATCTTCATCACTTAATACTTGTCTGAACTCTTCCAAACCAACCAATAAAGGGTATACTCCTAAAAATCTAACAACAGGCTTCAAGTCTCCGTCCTCTATTTTGTTAGCTAGAGCATTAACTTCAGAGGCTTTACCATATGACCAAGATAAAAACTGTCCTGCTGTTCTAGTTGCTAAATTATTAGTCTGCGTAAATAATGCTCTATTTCCTACGTTAGGAATAATTGCATCTCTTTCAGCAGCTTTTCTTCCTGCGGTATCCAGAAGAAGTTGTTCGCTTTCAAAAGCTTTGTATATATCTTCGCTCTGTGCAATCTTTTTTAAGTCATCAACTGATAAGCCTAACTCTTCTACCTCGTTGAGATCTACTCTAGATAACTTAGATTTTTTAGCTAACTCATAAGCTCTATTAACTCCTGCATCATACGCAAAATTTCTGGTAGCTTTAGTTACGGCTCTCAATCCATTAACTGTAAAAAAGAATTTATTTACTGCATCTGTTACTACAGGGATTGACCCTTGATTTGACATGCTCCTTGTTCTTAGAAGAGTTTCTAGCTCTCTTTCGTAACTTTGATCATGTTTAAAATGTGATAACTGAGCAAAACTTTTACCTGAAACTTTTTGTTTCATAGCTTTTAGCGATGCACCAAAGCCACTTTTTAGTAAAGGCTGAAAAGCATCTTGAAGGTTGGCAATACTGACAAGAGCTAGATAAGATGTATTAGCGAGAGTAATACCAACTCTTGCCATGTTCTCAGTAGCATCATGTCCTACTTTTCCATACCCACCAAAGTAAGCTTCTAAAGAATCTGTTAAAGATTTTGTATATTTTTCACCTGCAAAATCTTCTCCTTTCATAGGAGTCTTACCTTTAAAAGAATCACGTATTCTACTAAGAGCTAAGTTTATGACTTCTCCGTTAGGGCCAAAAGTATCTGCAAATTCAAAAACTTTTAGAGAAGAGTGTCCATAATTAGTTATTACATCTCTAGAGTTAAGTATAAGTTTTCCATTTTCAGCAAGATATTTTATAGCCTCTGGATCTGTAAGCGTTCTTTGATTCTCAAAAAAGTCAGCCGCCTTTCTAAAAGCAACATTACCGTCTTTATCTCTAGCAAAGGGACTAGCACCTCTTTGACTTGGGTTGTATCTACCAGTTACAGTATTTTTAGTTTCTAATATTCCATTAGCGTATGCTGCGGGTTTAATACTGCTGTCAGGATTATTTTTTAACTGTATTCTTGCAGCTTCTTCTAAGATAGCCCTGTGCGCCAGTTTGCCTTCAGGAGTTCCAGATCCAGAATAATCGTGCCTTATTGACATTCCATAAAAGTCTAGCTCTTCAAACTTTATACCAGACTTAGTTCCTCTATCTTTTATAGTATCCTGAAGCTGACGCATAAGAGGAGCAATACGTTTTACTTCGTCCACTTGCTCTTCAGTAAGTCCAGTTAATCCACCACGTATTCCTTTGTAGCCAGCAGCTAAAGAAGCATCGTCAACAAAACCAAATAAGTATTCTCCTACTACCTCAAGAACATCATCATCTTTTGCAGAGTCTCCTAATGCGTTACTCAAAACTCCTGTAAATTCTGATTGAGAAGTTAAGGTTCTACTTTCTACGGTATCGGCGCTTTTACCTATGCGAGAAAATAAAGCATTACCTATTGCTTTGTTCCATCCTCCAACAGCATCCAACCTTGTCGCACTTCCACCTGCAAACATAGTTTTAAAATTTGATACAAGGTAATCTTTACCTGCATCTTTTACAGCCATCAATCCCCGTTCTCTTGTTAGCTCAGTGATACCTTTTGCATCGCTTATGGTTTTCCAAGCCTTACCAAGACCTGCACCCAGCAAAGCGCCAGCATACACATTACTGTAATCATCTGCATCATCTGTGACAGACATACCAAGAGAAGCACCAGCTATAGAACCTATAATAGGTTTAGTTAATTCAGTAGTAATCGCTCTTAATGCCTGTTGAGAAACCCTTTCATCTTTTAAAATATTTTCTAGAGCCTTTGTATTTATATCAGATTTACCCTCTACTGAATCTGCAAAATCATCTAGAAGCTTATCTTCTACCTTTCTACGTGCTTTACCTAATTGTCTTTTGTTGTTCTCTAGTTGTTTTATTACTTCTTTATCAGTAGTAGCATCTATGCGTTTCTGTATAGCCGCTACTTCATCATCTATCTTATCAATAGCTGCTCTATAGTCAGGCAGCAAAGATGCTTTACCTTGCAGTCTTGTAGAATTTAAACCTAACTGATCGACTGCTGCCGTTGTTGCTTGCTCTACTTTATCTACGTCTTCTGCGTTAATTTCTACATTAGAGACTTGAGGAGAAGTTGGCTGTACATCATCAAGTGCATCTACAACCTTGTTACGTCCTTTAAAGAAGTTAATACCTCTCTCTACCCCTAAACCCACAATAGAGCTACCTGCTCCAACTGTTGCAGCTATTCCTAGATTAACTGGACTGACTTCTCCATATACTAGCCCATCTCTAAGTGCAGTATCTCCAAGTGAAACAGCGGCTCCTGCCCCCACTGTAGCTAACTTACTCATTTTATACCAAGGTATAGCAAAAGTTACAGGATCTGCTACAGCAACCCCTATACGACCTGAAAGTATGGCTAGGTCTTCTTCAGACTCATCTACTGTAGATAATTTAGGAAATATCTTAGCTATGTCTGCTTGACGCTCTTCTTCTATTTCTGCTAAAGTTTGACCAAAAGATTTTTCAGAAAAACCAGCCGTTGTTGCGGCTTTAGCATATCTAAAAATATTACCACCTATGGTTGTCTCTTGGGCAGCACCATATGCGGCTCTTCTGCCGTAACTGATGTCACTAAGATCTAGAGAATTTTTAGGTTCTTCTTTTTCTTCATCGCCTTTGTAAACGACAAAACTAGAAGAATCAAGAGTGTCTTTTTCAGGCTCTTCCTCTTCTTCTTGATAGACAATAAACTTTGAAGCATCAAAAGTAGACATTAATTTTAATCCTTAACGATCAAAAGTTGCAAAATTGTATTGTTCTATCAAACTGCGAAGTCTGTCATCAAGAACATTACCAGTTTCATTACTGACCTCATTTGCTATTTGTGCCATCCTAGAATTTCTTTCTGATAATGTTAAAGAAGTATCTCTAGATATATCTATCATTGCTTTTTCAACTCTTCCTAAAGTCGCCTCTTCGTCTATCCCAGAAGAACGCCTTCTCATGTTTGCACCAAGACCTTGATCAGTTGCAGATTGAGAATCAGACATAGATACAGATTTATTTATAAGATGATTTTCTATCATTTGTGTTAGTTGTTCTGTATTAGCAAATGTTCCCGTATGTCTTATTTGAGTATCAAACATGTTTAGACCCTTTGTGATCAAAGAAGCATCTTCATAATTATAACTTTTTTGAACTAAATGATCGCCAGAAGGATCTAATGCTGTTGACAAGTATCTAGCAGCTAGTCCTTGGATGCTTCTAGGGCTTATATTAGATTCATCAAAACTAAAATCTCCCCTATCCATTACGTCAGTAAGAACTAAACTTACTTCATTATTAAAAATTTGAACTGTTTCTTCAAATCTTTTAGCGACAGACTCGTTAACTTTTACTTTACTGTTTTCACTTAACTGCTCGTAAGTATCTTTCCCATATCTTGCCATAGCTACTTGATTTCTAAAATTTTCAACTATAGGTGAATTTTCTTCTCTACTCATCCAATTGTTAATAAACTGTCCAGTGTCATCTACCAAGCCTATTTTTTCTACAGCGACTTCAGACAAGTTTGTCATATTCAGAGCTTTGTTATCCCTTTCTAATTGAGTAGCAAGTCTTTGTATAAACGCATTATCTTGCGCTAAATTTTGAATACGATTACTTTCTCTAGCAACAGAAACTCTTCTTCGCATGTTCTCGTTTAGCTCCCCTGTTATTCCGTTTATTTGAGGATCTTCTCCTGATGCAAGAGATTCAAGAGTATTAGCCAGTAAGTCATCAGCAGATGTATAAATACCTATATCTCTAGCTTCCGCTATTTTATTTTTAAAAGCTTCTTTAAAGTAGTCACTACTTACAGCCGCCCTATAAAATTCAGTATCTTTTATAGAGCTATCTCCACCTGTTAGCATTCTATCTATAGCTCCTCCAACAACATCTCTTTCGTAATCAACATTAGGACTAAGAGCAGCAGCTATTTTAGCCACTACCCTTCTAGCTTTACCTTTACCTATTCTAGTATCACCAAAACGCCTAGCAAGCTCTTCTCCTGTTAAATCTTTAGCTACTCGCAAGTCACCATAGGCAGACATAAATTCATTATAGTCTAAATCTAATTTTTGTTCTTCTTCAGGAGTCAAGGTATAGGCCATTCCTTTAGTTGCCTCATAAAGATCATCACCCTCATACCTTTTCATGTTTCGTTCTTTAGAAGACAAGAGTGTCTCTCTCATGCCGTTTTTTACATCGCCTCCCCCTGCTTTGAGGTATGTGCTATGCATAGAATCAAACTGATCAAACTCATTAGACATGCTATTTAATCTATTACGCAGACTTGCACCTTCTTCACGCTCAAAGAAGTTTCTAGCATTTTTACCAAGAGCCACATCTCCTGCAAAATCTACAACACCTTTACCTGCTGCACTTACCAGAGGCGCAGCAAAAGCGTAGAGAAGCTTATCTTTCATTGCCCTCTTTTCTGCTCTCCTTCTGTCGCTTTCACTAGATTGAGCAGCCTGTGAAAAGCTTTCTCCCAGTAAAGAAGCAAAATCTCCTAAATTATCTTCAGACATTCTGAGGTTCCTCTCTTGCTAATAAAGAAGGAGCAGTAGGCTCCACTCTCTGTTGTATTTCTTCTGGTACTTCCTCTGTGGGACTTACAGTAGACATTGCTTGTTTAAACATTGGTATACTACTTTCTTCGTCTTCATCATCTTCAGATGTAATCACAACATCAATGTTTTGTCTTTCTGCCAAAGCTATCATCATGTAGGCCAGAGGTTCTGCTACGACCATCATTAGATCAGGGTTGAATAGACCATCCTCAAAACCTTTTAGAAGAAGCGTTTGAACCATGTCCATAACAGGAAAGCCCTGTTCTAGAGCATCCATTAAGTTCTCATATACATCTTCAGACGTTAACAGTTCAAAGTAGTAATTAAGAAGTTCTTCTTGATCTGTGAACTGAGGGCTACCTTCAAACGGTAGAGGAGTATCAGGATCATTTGTTAATGACTCTCCGGGCAATGGCCTAGAAGTATCCATTGCATTCTCAATAAAAAAGTCATCTGTAAATTGTGCTTCAGCCATTTATATCACCTTATGCTGCTAAGTTAGAACGCATCCAGTTATTCCAAGCTCCTCCAGAAGAAACAAATCCTCTGTCATCAAAGCCTGTGCTAATTCTTTGTGTGTAATCTGCAAATGTGTCAGCCCTTAGAGGATCTTCCGTAATCCCTGAATAATCTGTAGCTTGGAACTGTGGTGTGTAAGCAATACCCATAGGCTCTTCTGGTGGCTTTTCTCCAAGTACAGGATCTAGTATTGCTGCTGTACCTGTGCTAACAACAGAATCAAAAGATTTATCAATACCTGTAGATACCACATTCTCTACAGTGAAGGTATCTCTAAACTTCTGTCCTAGTGTTTCTCCTAGTGTTTGTTTAGCCCCCGGAACTTCTACTGTACGTGCATCACTCAGAAGACTTGGACTTTGAGGTAAAGGATCTGGAGCAGGGCCTGTTAGCATATCTCTTGTTGAAGTTGAATCCACTGGACTCATGTTAGGATTAACTAAAGTTTCTTGTCCCAGAGCATCAGTTTCTATTGTCATAGGTTGAGTTTTAGGAATACCCACACCAAAAGGCTGAAGATTTCCTGTCATTAAGTCTTTTCCAATATCTACAAACCCTTGTACATTATTTGAAATGCCTGTACCTACCCTACCTATGACACTGTTCTCTCCTAAGCCAAAAAAACTATCAGGAGCATCAGTAATGTTGACACCTGCCCTGCTTAGAAGCTTATCCATTCCCGGTATCTTATTAGCAAGGTATTTACTAGTGTTACTTACAAAGCTACCTACAGCGTCAGTAATAGTAGTAAAAGGTTTAGCAACCAGACGAGCAAAGTTACCTGCTGCTCCTAACACTGTCTGTGCAGCTTGACCTACTTTACCTAGTGCACCTAAACCCGACATTATCCCTTTAAAAGTACCCATCATGGCGTTACCTATTCCGGGCAGGATAAACATCATGGCAATCTGACCCACGATGCCGATCTTGCCCATGAACTTGCCAAACTTTTTAAAGCCGCTTTTAATAGCGCCACCAATCTTTTTAAAAGTTTTCTTTACGCCTTTCCATACTTTACTAAAAAATCCCATTTGTAGCTCCTATGCTCCGTTTAATACGCCTTGTATCAACTTAAATATTTGACTTCTTTGAGTTGCTAGATTCCTGTCTGTAAGAAATTTTTCATTTCCTAAAGCTGCGTTTAATAGATTTAATGCTCTATCTTTGCCAGCTTGATTAGCTGCAAAATCATGATTACCTTGATCTCTAAGCTCTTGCCAAAGCTGTGCATTAGCCTGTGTAGTTAAATTAAATGCATACTGTGCATTCTGTTGATTGGCGGCATTCTGTGCTGCTGTATTAATCGTATTAGATTTTCTTCGCCATTCAACATTAGACTGCTCTACAGCTTGTGCATTAGAAGCATTCCATTGATCAGTTCTGAATTGTAACTCTTCATCAAACATGTTTACTCTTGCAGCTATGTCTGCATTAATTTGATCTGCTTTCAGTGCATTGCCTGCCTTTATGGCTTCTACTCTATTAGTTTCTGAAGCGTTAAACTGTGACATAGCGTTAGTCTGACTAGCGTTAAACTGACTCATGTTGGCAGCAATGTTTGCTTGAAACTGACTTACTTGATTCTCTGATGCAGCATTGAACTGTTTTGCTGCATTAGCAGCAGCTTGATCTGAAAGAATACGTTGCTGCTTTAACTGTTGATCAAGGATACTAGCTTGTTGTTTATTATTAAGATTAGCCATGTCCATAGCTAAAAAGTTCTGAGCATTCTGAATAGATACCTTAGTACGTGCATCAGCATTAGCCATATCCATAGCTGCCTGTGCAGTAGCATTTTGCATAGCTGCCTGTTGATTAGCGTTGAAGTCTACCATCGTCATAGACTGCATGAACTTACTATTTGCTAGTTCTACTTGCTGTGAAGCGTTAAACTTAGTCAAGTCTACGTTAGCAACCATAGCTGCATTTTGTATGGCACGTTGCTGATCTACATTAAGTTGAGCTATGCCCATCTCTTGAGCTAACTTACCCTGTAACAAATTAGTCTGCATACGAGTATTAAGATTAGCTAACTCAGTCTGCTGGGCTGCATTAAGATTATCAGCGCCTGCCTGATTCAGAGCAGAAAGATTTGCAAGCCTCATCTGCTGGTCATTGCTTAAATTAGATAGTTCCATCTGTTGTCTAAAGCCAGCATTCTTTGCAAGGAAGTCAGCAGCTACTTGCATCTCTGCAAGACGCTCCTGATTTTGAGCAGTCATATTTTCACGCTGAGTAGCATCTTCTATTTGAAGATTAGCAAGCTCCATCTGTTGATCATTACCTAAGTTCTGAGCGTTAGAAGCCTGTTGCATCTGTGCATTTAGTACAGCAGCCTGCTGTTGATTCTGAAGATTTTGAGTACGTGTCTGCTGTTGCTGCTGTGCAGTAGTAAGTACAGCCTGTTGACTGAACTGACTTTGAAGGTTAGCCATCTGCTGTGCATTTGCAGCAGTCTGTGAAGCTGCTGTCTGCCTGTTAGATAAGTTAGCCATACGCCGCTGCATGTCTTGTGTAGACTGTGCAAGATTAGCTTGTTGCTGATTGCTTAGGTTCTGTGCAGCACGTTGCTGTAGGGCCTGTGCGTTGCTCTGAGCCATTGGAAGCGCACTCTGTATGATTGCATTAAACAGTGCGTCACGGCCCACTGTAGAGGCTGAGAGGCCCCTCTGAGCTAAGTTAGCTTCAATAGCTGCTACTGCTGGTCTGGCCCATGCAGGAGTCTTACCATCCTCCATACCACCTAATAGTGTTTCCATTTGAGATGAGACAAGAGCCTCTGTGGGTAATGCTGCAATAGCTGCACGTACTTCTACAGGTTGATCATCAATCTGTGCTTCTACAGTT
>Ga0209336_10001594_pt1 | contig 11042 bp, 8 predicted proteins | sample LinPmetageLP32_FD_184042 | JGI IMG/M metagenome (GOLD analysis project Ga0209336, IMG submission 184042) | Marine viral communities from the Pacific Ocean - LP-32 (SPAdes) (version 2) | ecosystem: Environmental > Aquatic > Marine > Oceanic | place: Pacific Ocean | collected 2009-08-23 | reverse complement strand
CCATTTTTCAAATTTTTCCTGTCTGAAAAGCGTCATGCTGTTGTAATAAGGCGTGGAGTCTCCGTCTTTAGCGTATAAAAAATAAGGCATAATTGGTGTCACCACCCAAGTATCTATACCCATCGCTGCTGACAGGTGCGACACGCTTGTGCAGCTTGATATAACCAAGTCACAACCTGCTGTTGCTTTTTGTGTATCTTTCCATGTATTCAAAACAATTTTTTTAACCCAATCTGGTTTAGCTTCTAACCCCTCATCTCGTTGTAAAGAAACAAATTCAGCATCTACATTTTTTACTGCCTCAAACATTAGCTCGTAAGGAAACTTTTTATGGTGTTCGTGTTCAAATGTGCTATTACCTTGCCACCGTAATCCAATCCGTTTTTTGATGCCTTTTTCTGTTTTGGGTTTGTTGATATAAGATTTTCCAGAAATATCACCAAACTCAAAACCTAAAGGCACTACGGCACTCATCCCCGGAACCCAATAATCGTGATACACACCAAAGACAGCATTGTGCTGCACTACCGCTGAAACTCCTTCCACATCAATAAACAAAGGAACAAGGTATCCACTGCATCCAACAACAACCTTACAGCCTTTAGCGGCTATGTTCTTAGCATAACGAACCTGATGTATCTGATCGCCTAAACCACCTTCAAGATAAAGCAATACAGTACCTTGTGATTTGCCGTCCCACTTAGGAGTGGGTACATTAGGAGCAGAGTTACCAAATATACCCGCAATCCTACCTTTGTCCATCAACTTATAACCTTCCTGTATTCTTCCTTGCCTTAGATAATGCCAACCCCTGTTGTAAGCTGCTCGTAAATTATTGGGTTCCTCATTTTTAATTTTTTCTGCTAATCGCCAAGCCTCTTCAAAGTTACCTTCAGTCGCAGCGGATAACTGCAAATCTAAATCCTTTACTTCTGGCTCTATTTCTTTATCAGACCAAAACTCAGGTTGGCAAAACTCGTTGTAGTAATGACCCAAAACATCTTTAGCATCTTCGCTATGCTGTTTTTCCAACGTAGGCTTTATGTTATGCAGCCCTGCTACACCGTGTAATTGTTCATCATCTTCCTTGACACTTTCACCATCAATATTTTTAAAGTCGTATTCAAAAGGTTCCAGTTCAAGAAACTTATGAATGCGCTCTAATTCTTTTGCAGGTTGTAATAAAAGCGTTTCGTATTCAACAAAACAAAAACAATCGGAAAATGCCTCATAGCCGTCCCTAAGAACTGCATATGACCCCTTTAAATGCGCTATTAACTGTCCTGAGTACATAAACTCATCCAAATCTTCTGGCTTTGCTAACCTTACGAATGAAGCCGCACACTCTGGAATGTTCCTTACTGTCGCAATTATTTTGGGCTTTTTGTCTAGGACTTGGTGCATTGCACCTAATATAAATTTTAAAGGCCACGTTCTTGCTTTATCAATTACGATGCTTTCAGGAACATCATAAAAAGCATCAATCGTTCCTTTCATAGTTTTTACTAATTTTTTTCTTTCGGGGTCGTTCTCTCCTAAAAGATTGCTTTCACTCCAAATGTTAGCAAGACTGTCTAGCGCATGAACCAGACCAGATGTTGTGGAGACATGAACGTCTGTATTCTGATTAAGAATCGCGGCTAAAACAGTTGAGCCGCTTCTCGGTAAACCTGATAAAAAATTAAGGTTCATAGAAAGCTAAACTTGATTCGTCCGAAGCAACTCCTTGCTTCCAACTAGTTAAAGACCCAATTTGTTTTGGCGAAGAAAAATGTGTAGTATTTCCTAATCCTAATTTACCGTCCGACCCGTCACCCCAAGCCCACAAAGTTCCATCTGTTTTAACAGCAACACAATGAGTGCTTCCAGTGCTAATTTCCTTCCAGTTGGTTAAAGAGCCTACTTGTTTAGGTGAATAATAGGAGGTGGTATTGCCTAGCCCAAGTCTTCCTCGCCCTCCGCGCCCCCAAGTCCAAAGCGTATAATCTGTCTTAACAGCCGCTGTCCAATAACCTGATGCGGAAATCTGTGACCAATTAGTTAAAGAACCTACCTGTTTTGGAGATGAATAAGAAGTGCCGCTGCCATGTCCTGTAGCCCCAAAACCACCACTACCCCAAGTCCACAAAGTTCCATCTGTTTTTACAGCACCAGTTTGGACTGCTGACATAGTAACCTGCGCCCAATTAGTTAAAGAACCCACTTGTTTTGGTGATGAATAAGAAGTAGTGTTCTCATGTCCTAATTCGCCTGCGCTGTTCTTACCCCAAGTCCATAAAGTTCCATCGGTTTTTATTGCCGCACTGCTATTATCATTTTTTTGTCCCGCAGCAACTTTTGACCAATTAGTTAAAGAACCTACCTGTTTTGGAGAGGAATAATTAGAGGTGTTATTTAACCCTAAAGACCCGTTAGTTCCAGAACCCCAAGCCCACAAAGTTCCATCTGTTTTTACCGCCAAACAGTGGTAGCCAGATATGTCTACATCTGCCCAATCTGTGAGAGAACCCACTTGTTTTGGTGATGAATAAGAGGTCGTATTTCCTAGCCCTAATTGACCACTAGCGTTGTCACCCCAAACATATAACTCTCCATCTTTAAGCGCAGCGACACTACTCTTCGCAGCGCCTGCCTGACGGCTTGCCCTTATTTTAGTCCATGGTTCTGCGCTTCCAACATTTTTGGGAGAAGAATAAGCAGTGGTGTTTCCTAGCCCTAATGCACCATCTGGGTTGTAGCCCCAAGACTGAAGTTGGTAATTGGTTACCGTAGAAACTCCCGCAGCGGCTTGAAGTAACTTATTGATATTAGTCATTAGCTTAAATTCGCTCCTGCCAAGAACCCGTACCACCGAGTTCCACCGTCTGTAGTATAAAAAATTAGCACATCAACACCGCTTTCGGTAAGTGTAGGAGCAGTTCCTCCTGCCCAATCAACACCTCCGGGCCAGTTTACAGTTTGGCTTCCACCATTGGTTAAAGTCAAAGTAAAGCCACACAATTCATCGGAAGCTGTAGGGTTTGAAAAAGTAAACGTGTTTGCAGAGGTGTCTACTGTGGCAGTAACGGAATTACCCGCAGTTAAATCAATGTCCTGCGTACCACCGCCTGTTGCGCCTATAGCATTAGTAACTTCGCCATAATCTTTAAGATTAACAGCAGAAATTGTTTGATCGCCTCCAGTAACTGCCCCTGATAAGGTAACAGCACCTAGCGTCTTATTAGTTAAAGTTTTTGTGGAGGCAGAAAAATAAGTGTCAAAAGTAGCTACTGTTGTTTGGCGCATTGTGCCACCGTCATTAGTAACAATACCATCACCTGAAGCTACTGCTGTAGTTCCGGCTGAAGTTCCTCCGTCCATTAGATTTAATTCTGTTGCAGTACTTGTAACACCGTCTAAGATATTTAACTCAGCAGCAGTACTAGTTACATTAGTACCTCCAATATCTAAAGTAGTCAAAGAAACTTCTCCGGCTACTGTTAAAACTCCATCAGCTAATGTCATTAAATCTGTATCATCAGTATGTCCTATAGTTGTACCATTAACAATAACATTATCAACTGTTAAAGTTGTTAAAGTTCCTAAACTTGTAATAGCACTTTGAGCAGCCTGTGTTACTGTTAATGCTGTACCAGACGCATTTCCTGTCACATTGCCTGTTAATGGCCCTGCAAAAGCATCTGCTGTAACTGTACCATCAAAGAAAGCGTCTTTAAATTCATTATCAGATTTACCAAGATCAATAATATTATCAGAACCCGGATAAAGCGCACCATCTTCTAAAATTAATTGCTTCTCATTTCCTGCATAGAAGTTAATTTTATCAGCATCTTCAAAATCTATTTTAGTTTGATCATCTTCACCAATTTTTATATCTGTTGCAAGTAAAGAAGTAATTCCTGTCTGTGCTGCGTCTACTGTAAATGTTAAATCATAGGGATCGCCATCTGTGCCGTTATCTGTATCAGTCCAGTTTGTTGTAAGACCTGATCCAATAAACTTTACTTCTTTAGCATTAGAGACAGTCACTTCAGTACCATCATCATCTTCAAGAATAAAGTTACTCATTGAACCTGAACCAGATGTTTGACTGTCTACATAAGCTTTTACAGATTGTTGTGTAGGTATGAGAGTTGCACTATCTGAAGACATATTATCTTCATCAACCCACGCAGTAACTCCTATTGTTCCATCAGAAAGTGTACCAAAAGTTACTGTACCAGAAGCGGTAACGCCTGTACTTGATAGTAATCCAGTAGAAGGATTATAAATTAAGTCACCATCAGATTCTAAACCTAAATTACCACCATCTAAATCACCACCTGCTGTAAAGATAAGGGCATTATTTTCATTTGTACTTTCATTGTCTGTTATAGTTACTGTCGTTGCTATAGCAGCGGTTCCAGTTGTGTCTTGGTTCAGTGTTCCAACTGTAAAGTCTAATGTATTATCACCATCTTGATATGCTACAGTTATACCCGATTCTGTATTTGAACCAACCATAGCACCTACAGTATCAGCAATAAATTCATTTAAAGCTGTACCATCAACTGTAATTGCATCTGCTTCAAGTGTACCATCTATATCGGCATTACCTGAAATATCAAGTGATCCTGCATCTAGTTCTCCTGAAATTGTCAGAAGACCACTAGAAGGATTATATGTTAAGCCTGTGTCGCTTTCTGCTCCTTGACTTCCAGTAGCACCATCTACAAAGATTGGATAAACTGTCTCGTCTGTGGAGTTATTAGCTGATACTGTAAAATTATCTGCTGTACCTGTAGTATCTTGGTTGAGAGTACCTATTACAAAATCTAGAGTATTATCTCCGTCTTCATAGGTAACTGTAATATTTGTCTCTGTATTAGAGCCAACCATAGCTCCTACTGTATCTGCTATAAATTCATTTAAAGCTGTCCCATCTACAGTATAAGCATCTGCTTCTAAAGTTCCATCAATATCTGCATTACCTGAAATATCTAAAGTAGTTGCGTCTAGTTCACCCGCTATTGTTACAACACCATCAGCAAGTGTAATTAAATCAGTATCATCTGTATGTCCTATTGTTGTACCATTTATATTTACATTATCTATAACTGCTTGAGTAATTGCACTATTTGTTCCTAGCGTTGCTCCATCTACTGTACCACCATTAATATCTGCTGTATCTGCAACCAAAGCATCTGTTGTTACTGTGCCATCAAAGTAAGCATCTTTAAATTCTAAAGAGCTTGTGCCTAAATCAATATCATTATCTGTAACAGGTACGATAGCTCCGTCTTGAATACGAATTTGTTCTACAGCAGAGCTAGAAACTTCTACAAAGAAACCCCAACGGTTGTTTGTACTGTCAGCTACAATTTTATTTAAAAAATCTTGATCACCTATTGTATGTATATTACCGCCTTCTGCGGCTGTACCATCGTGTTGATGACCTGTAGTACTACTAGAAGCATATGAAAAAGCAGTTAGAAGTCTATTAAATTCATCATTAAATAAAGCAGCAGTTATCGTATCTCCATCTGCCATTGAGCTTTGTCTTACATAACTTGTACCCATTGCTATCTCCTACCGGATGGTCTGTAATCTACATAAAAACCATTTATTGAATAAGGTGCTTTAGTATCTTGACTAAATATTTTAAAGGCTATATTGTGTCCACTTCCCTGTACTGCTTGTCTTGCCATAGGGTCTTGAGAGGCTCCAAATACTGATGTATTAAAAGTTCCTGAACCAAATACTGCGGGAGTTGGTATTGAATCTAGTTCATAATTTGGAGGCTGTGGTCTATTCGTATCATCAAAATCATATGTTATCTTTAATGTAGGTTCTATTGTACCTTCAGGTGTAAAAGATATTTTTGTATAATGTAATGTTTTAAGTGTACCTGCATCTCCAAAATCTAAGTTAGGTGTTTTATATCTGGCATCTATATTTGTTTGTGTTCCTGCCGGATTAAAATCATTTCCTGTGTTATGGTTATAAATATATCCATCTTTATCACCATGATATATTTTTTCTACACTATCGTTATTAAAACCTGATGTAAAGCCATGTGCTTGAATGCCTATTGTTTCAGACCATTCAAACCCATTAGGAGTTATTGTACCTATCAAACCTTTTGATGTAGATGTAGAACCTGAACTTGCACTATAAAATAATCTGTATTGAGATTTACTTCTTAATACTGCACTACTAATAGTAAATGTATCTATAGAAGCTGCTATTTTTGATACTATAGATTGTATGTTTCTAGATACAGAACTTAACTCTACGTCACCAATACGTGCTGTACCTGCAACTAAACGAAATCCATCAGGACTTAAAAATAAAAGATCGCCTCCTATTTCTTGAATACTATGTCCATCCAAACAACCTACGTTTTGTGTAATAGGTGTTATGGCTATAGAAGCAGAAATATTTATGTCTGATAATTTATAAATACTATTTTTACAAAATATAATTAAATCACCACGAAAACTTTTTATTCCTACTACCTGATCATCTAGTACAATACTTCCAGAGCCGCTTGAAGTAAAATCATTTATGTCACTTGTGCCGCTATAAAATATTGTATTAAGTGCGGTAGCTGCTCCGGCAACTACTAAGTGTTTATCGTGGATAGTACAAAATTTTGGATAGTGCGTACCACTAACTGTAATTTCTTCATAAAAGAAAGTTCTATCTGTTAAAGCTCCTGTACCTGTCATTTTAAATAAAGCAGGTTTTACACCAGAACCTTTATCGGTAATTACTACTTCACCATAAGTACTAGACCCTTCAAACAAAGCAAAAGAAGCTTGTGCTTGGCTTGTTCTAGCCGCTGTGCTTCTTCCTGTAAATGTAGAGTAATTATCTCCTGAACCACTTACGCTTGAACGATTTATTTGTAACCAACTTGTTCCATCTAAACTAAAATAAATATTAGTTCCTGAACAAGCAATTACGCCATCACCATAAACAAAAAGCCCTAATATAGCATTAGAGCCGTTAGGTCTTGCTGCACTACCTCCACCGTAAACTGTGTAACCATTTATTCTTCTGTAACCACCATCAGGATCAACTTCAAAGTTTTCTAACTCTGTAGCAAATCCGGGTTGTTGTAACATTTGAAACTGGTTGAGATTAGTGTTTAAACCCCCTTGACAAGATAAACCAAATGCTTGCATAGTTAATCAAACCTAATTCTGTCATCAGACATATAAGTTGGAACAGTCCCTAGTAAATTTTCCCTCATGCTTTTTAATCCCTTTTTAAAATCTTCCAGAGCAAAAGCAGCCATTTGAGGGTTGTCTTTAAATTGATGTGTGTAATATCTTGCTTTAGATAATATTACTGTTTTGTATAAATCAGGAAAAACTATTGCATCGTCATGTGCAGATAGTTGTGTGGGTAGGTTGTAAGCAAAAAACCAAACTTTATATACTTGATCTGGTATAGGGCTTAAACCAAATTTTCTTGCATCAGGACTTCTGATAACAAAGCGAGGCTCACCGCCCGTAGCTTGATCAGCGTCATCTGAGTTCTCTTCTGTACGTCTAAAGTCCTTCCACTGTTCTGTAGTTAAGAATCTTAAATTTTTAGAAACATAAGGAGCCGATTCACCGCTTACTCCTACTGTTGTTAAATAAAAATTATTCCAATCTATAGAACCATAATCGTCTGCAACAGATGAACTAGAAGCTTTTAACTCATACCATCTTGTTGCTGCTACAGTATCTACAGAAACATTACCATACATAGGATCAGTAGCTCCACTTTCAGCGGCAGCTAGAAAAGGCCATTGCGGTTCTTCATTTGATATATCTAAGTATGATCTATTAATACAATCTTTTGCGTGTTGCTGTATTCCTACAGCACTAGAAAAAGTTGAAGAAGTTAATACAACTTCATTCAACTCACGTAGCAATTCGTTTGTTAATTGTAAGAATGTTGTAGCCATAATTATTCAGAGTCTCTAGAGTTTGTTGTTTTCTTCTTATCGCCATAAATTCTTTTGTAACCTTCGGCATACTTTTCTCTGTTTTCTTTTGTATACCAACGCCCCATAAGTCCGAGAGTTCTACCCGTTTTCTTTTTAGTCATAATTATAGGTGTTTTTTCGTTGCCTAATTGTGGCATTTTTTACTCCTTAAACAAAAAAAAGAAAGGAGGCTTTTTACAGCCCCCTAACTTAAACCTACTAGTCAATACCGTAGAACGCAGAACACAATGCTCCGGCACGTAGTACTTTGGAACCATAAACATGGAGTCCTCGTACAATATCACCAAAGCTATCAGGATCACGAATTACTTCAGTACTAGTAATAGTCTGAGCTGTCGCTGTAGCTGACATATGACCTGCAAGACACTTACCAGCGGCATTAGATGTCGCAGCAATGTTGTTAGTCTTGTACATATCAAAGCCACGCAACTTACCAGATGAAACTAGTCCATTACGAATTGACCCCTGACCTGCATTATAATCCACTGAAAGGAGTTTAGAAGAACTTTGAACAAGTACTTCATAAAACTCAGGATTAGCTAGGAACCAACGTCCTTCTTCTGGTACATTCTGCTCATCCAGTAGACGGGACATATGAGATAGTACATCAATAGGATCATGCTCTGAACTTCCAAAGCCAATATCCAAATTACCTGTACCATCAAAAGTTCCTGCCGCAAGGTCAGTTGCGTTGTCAGAACCAAGAATATGATTTGGGCTAGAAGCTGAAACACCCGAAAACATAGTTGCAATAACACCTTCATCAAAAGCATCTTTCAGTGCATAAGCAGCGGAAGATGATGCAGCCTCTCTGAAATTAACATGAGACATATTAGATTCAATATCGTCTACAATAAATTTAAAAGCATTGGCTGTGTCAACGACTAGAGTTACCTCTGCGTCAGTCAACTTAGTTTGCGTTACGTCTGCACCCCTTTCGTAAGTGTAGACAGTGATTTCTGGTTCTTTGATGATCTTTACAGAATCACCGTAAGACGCAATCTCACCTGCATAATCAGTATTAGTAATTGCTTCTGCTACTGAAGATTTTCTAAAGAAGTTTAAAACTTGCTTAGAATAAATTGCGGGTAAGAAAAACGAATTGTTTTGATTAGCAACAGAGTTACCAAAGTTGCCATTTGTATCAGTACTTTGCTCAAAATACTGATCTGATGCATTATAAGCCATTATTATATCTCCTAATAATAAACAAAATTACCGGATTCTGCCCTCCTCTAATGCTTGATTAATATCTTCTGAATACTTATCAAAATCATTGATGGACATTTTCTGGATTTCCCGTTGTGTCCAGATTTTAGGAGCCTTAGCATCTACAGCCGTTGTTTTGGTTGAAACCATATCAGCAGCATTGCCAGCCTCTTTCTTTCTAGACTGTCGTTGTTTTGGCTGAATAGAACCTTTTTCCATTTTATAAAGATCAATAGCACGACTAGCTAAAGTAGCATCATTATTATTAGCATAAACCCATTGTTGTATTGCTTCTGGTTGTTCCTGCGCCCATGCATGAAAATCTTCATCACCCCGTATATCTTCAAAATCGGGATGCTTTCTCTTGAGTTCGGACTCTGCTTCTCGTTTTAAGAGATCAGCTTCGCGTTGTTGGATAGCCGATAGTTGTTCTCGTAACTCTTGAGTTTGACTCTCACTTTGTATATGAGCAACAGATTCTACAGTTTCGTACAAATCTGGATTAGATGCTTTGAATTTCTCTAGTTCTTCTAAAGACTTCGGAGCTTTATATGCAGGAGCTTTAGTTGCTGCTTCTGCTAAAAGTTCTTGTTCTTTTTGTTTGAATTGAGAAACTCTTTGATCATAATGCTTTTTTAAATCGTCATATCTTTTTTTATAATTTGTACCTTTTTGCTTAGATTCAGGGGTTTTATCTGATTGTTCATCAGTAGAAGTAGCCTGATTTTCTTGGGGTTCAAAAAATAAACCGTCTGCGTCACCTTGAGATGGTTTATCTGGTGTGTGCCAACTTTTCTTTGCATTATAAAGGTTTGGTTGTTGTTCCTCTACAGGTTCTTGTTCAGTCATAATTTTCTCCACGGGGCTTGTTGTTTAAAAGGTAGCCATAACAATAAATTATATGTACAAATAATTTAGTATGGGGCTTTTACTTCAAGGTAGCCGTTATCGTTGTCTAACATTAAGACTAGGCATTTGATTAGCAGACAGCATAGTTTTATTTATGTTGCCTCTATAATCATCTTCCTTGTCTTTTCTCATTAAACCACCGTCATAAGCACGTTCAGCGTCATCCATCATAACTTGGAGATTGTCTGCACCTATTTGATCAGTGGCCTTTCTGGTCATCACAAATTCACCGTCAGATAATCTGGCGGGTATTGAATCTGAGACACCATCTCCGGGGCCGTCAACTGGCCCAGACCCCGAAAATTCTGATGCTGTATCTACAACCTTGTCAAATATCATACTAAGTTGTGGATCAGCTTCTAAAGCTGTCATTAAATAAGATTGTTCTTCTTGGTCTAAAGCTTCATTCATTACAAAATCTACATAGTCACTTTCCATTTCTTCATCTGGAAGTTGTGAAGCTTGTACTTCTGCCATTTCTTCTGGCGGTATATTCGGGTATGTGTCTACTGGTGCTCCTTCCATTTCTGGAGGTACTAGCATAGAACCACCCTCTGCTTTTTTAATAGCCTTGTTAGGCGTAGATTTTTTCTGTGCATCAACTTCTTGCATCATTTGAGCATATATGTTTTTGTCTACTGTACCACCTTTTTCTTCAGACTGTAAACTATCTAAAGTAGTTCTTGCCATAGCCCTATCTCTAGCAGTAGATTCAGAATCAAGTAACATTTCTTGAGCTTTCATATAAGCTATTGTTTCAGCTAAAAGAGCGGGTTCTCCTCCTTCTGCATAACCTTGTTTTTTAGGATTAGATAACATTGAACCACCACCCATTTTTTGTTTTCTGGTTTTTTTCTTACGGTTTTTTCTAGCCATCTATACTACCCCTTATGTTCTTTCTGTACAGGAAAGGTTGCTTTTAAAGTAGCTCCTTTATGTG
>Ga0209336_10001587_pt1 | contig 11065 bp, 5 predicted proteins | sample LinPmetageLP32_FD_184042 | JGI IMG/M metagenome (GOLD analysis project Ga0209336, IMG submission 184042) | Marine viral communities from the Pacific Ocean - LP-32 (SPAdes) (version 2) | ecosystem: Environmental > Aquatic > Marine > Oceanic | place: Pacific Ocean | collected 2009-08-23 | reverse complement strand
AAGGGTGATGCTGATAGATGGTTTGGAACAGATGAAAGAAAAGAAAGAATACAAGTTTTTAAAATTGATAATTTAACCGACATATTTTTAGATGATGGGCAAGGAAATAAATCTCCTCAAATAATTCCAATTGATGAAATGACTACTAATAGTAAAACTGGTGATGGAGGATCTGGAGCTGCTGAATCAGCTGCTTGGAAAGTAAAAGATTTTTCAATTACAATAAGTACTTTACCTGGTGGAGAAAATTCTTTTGCAGATTCAGCTGATTATGAAAAATATTTCTTATCAGTTCAACCACCATTAAAATATGAACCAAACGAATACTCTCCAAATACTTTTTTAAACATAGGACCTAACAGACAATTGTTTAACTATGCTAGTGCAGGTGATACTTCTTATACAAATGTTTTTAAAGATTATTTTCCTAAATCAACAATCGGCTCACTTGATAACAATACTGGCCAAATGTCTGAAAATTTTGTTGATTTACAAAGTTTTTATGATTCCAATACTTTAGAATCTTTACGAGCTTCAGCTCCCACAACAATTACATTTGATTTTCAAATGGTTAGTTCAGAAGATGTTGAAATGACAACGATTGAGACCGGAACTTATTTTTATTTTGTAATTCATTGGAATGATATTGAAAATGAATTTGCTGATTTACAAAACTTTTTAAATAAAAGACCAATTAATGAAGTTGATTTAATTAATTTACAGGAACAAGATTTATATATAGTTAGAAGACAAGAACAAATAGATGATGGTACTTCCATTTATGATTCTCCACCATTGAAACATACTTACAATTCACCTGGTATAAAAAACTTAAAAGTAATTACATTTAGTTATGATGAAACTGAGGGTGTTGGAAGATGGAAACTTGTTAAGTGTAGATTTTTTTTAGACATACCATTGAATCAATATCCTGATTTTGGTGCATTGGGTGGTAGTGATTATACAACAATTCCTTGGCCTTTTACAACTCCAATAATTGGTGGTGTGGATTCTAATTCAAAATACAAAAAAAGTGTTCAACAATCATTATCAAGTGGAAACATAGGTGATGTTGATATTATCGATGAAAGATTTTTAATAGAAGATTTAGAAAACGATGTAATGGGTAAATCAATTAATTTAATGGATTTAGAACAAGTGAGATATTTTAATAATTCATATGGTATTAACGATTTACTTGGTATTAATCCTATAACTGATGATGGATTTAGACCTTTTAATAGATTTGATTATTGGGATGCCTCTACTTCTGAAAAATCTTATTCTGAAGATATTTCTGTTGGACAGATATTTATAAATGACAACATAGATTTAACTTTAGTTCAAAATTGTCAAATAGAATTAAATACAGGAAATTTAACTGGAAAATCCATTTATGATTCAAGTGGAAAAGGTAACAAGGGATTTTTAATGGGTAATTATAGAGTTAAAAAAGTTAAAAAAGGTGAACCAATGGGAAGAGATTCATTTATAAAAGTTCCAAAGAAAACTGGTAATAGAAATGGAGCATTATAATGCCACAATTTGAATTTGAGCTTTCGGATAAAGATTTTCAATTAGTTGCTAGTCAAGATGTTATGGATATTGGTACATTTGGTGCAACAGATTATATTCGTATAACCATTTATCCAACAGAGGCTATTGATGATATTGTTACATTACCTAATAGTGCAATGGGTATTGATGGTAGAGCTATATTTTTCGCCTCTTTAAACTCATCACCATTTAATATAAATATATCTCCATTTGGTTCTCCATTAAATGAAATTAGAACAAAACCAATTGGTGGCCCACTTAATGGTGATTTTAGAATATATGTAAATGATGGTAATGGTAATATTTACATTAAACCAAATGAAATATTAAATGACTTTAAATTACCACAAGGAAGTTACAAAGTTCAAGTTGATTTTTTAAATCAAGTTAAAGAAAACTCCTTAGAAACAGAACATTTTCAATTCATTACAAAACAAATATCAACTTCAAGAAAAGAAGTTCGTTTAAAATTAAAAGATAAACCATTATTAAATAATTCTACAGATATAGAATATTTAACAAACCAATTTAATTTTAATAAACCTGAATTTTTAGAAGATACTGATGAAGCATCTAATACCTTTGGACAATTCGTAATACCAAATCCTGATTATAAATATCAATTTAAACATATATTGAATATTGGAACTGGTGACCATATTCCAATAATGAACTATCAATTCGATAAAGTTACAGATGGTAGAGAAAATCAGTCATTAATTTTAAAATTATATGAACCATTACCAACTAATATTGGAAACTTATCTTTAGTAACAATTGAAAGAGAAGTTTTAACAACACAAATTGAAGAAGTTTATTATTTCTCTGATGTAGCTGAAGTTTTCTTTGGAGATGGATTAGTTGCAGATGCTCAAGAAAATTGGATTAATCCTGATGGTAATGAATTTCAATTTCAAAATTTTGATGAACTTACTGGTTCAATTGACAATATTACAATTGATAATTTAATATCAGAAAGTCAATACAATTATCCAAATTTAAATACAGATTTTAATGAATTTGAAAATCATACTTTTTTTGGTTCAGCTAAAAGAAAACTTGAAAATTTTAGAACAAAAGTAGAAACTATACAAGGACATTATTCTGAAATATCAAAATCTCTTTTTGCTAAGGGCGAGACAGTAATATCATCTTCTAATGAATTAATTCAAATAAGAAAAAATTTATTAAAAAAAGTTAATGATGAAGTAAAAACATTTTCACCTTATGAAAGATTTTTATACTATGGTGGGCAAAATGAATCAACCGCATCTGCTCCTGGCATAGGATTAAATTATGCAGATACCATTCCTGTACGAACAGGTGTAAACAATGATTATATTGGACAGATAAATGGTGGAGATGGTTTTAATGTTGTATATCACCATTCATCTAAAAACATTGGTGGTAAAAATGCACATAAATATATAGATTTATTTACACAAAAATATCTTGCAAAAGATAAACCATTTTTCAATTACAGTGGTTCAATTTATTTATCATTTCTAATCAAAGGTGACAGTGGAAGTGCTTTAACTTGGGAAAATAGAAACCAAACTGGATTAGGTGATGGTATTTTCTTTCCTAAAGATGCATTAAATCAAACTAATTTAAAAACTCCTGATATTACTGGTAGTGAGTATAGAAGATATATTTATCAAGCTTCACAATCTTTTTGGGTGCCAACAGCTGAAGTTCCTGATTTTGATTTATCAAATATGGAACATTCTGATTTTAATGCGGGTTCTACAAAAATTGAATTACTTTCTGGTAGGATAAAAACCGGCTCAAATGTTATTAAAGATAGTAGTAATAAGTATCAAAATTACACCAATGTAATTACTGCTAGTGGTGTTTCATTTACTGGTTCTGTTATGCCTGCACAAGAATTGTTTAGGATATTTACAATAAATGAATTGTCTTCAAGTTTGGCTGGATATTATAGATTTGATGAAACAAGTGGAACTTTATGTGAAGATGCATCAGGTAATGGTTTTAGTGGCTCTTTAAAATTTGAAGATGCTGGTGGTTTAGATGGTGGTGGCATAAGAATATCAGGCTCATCGTCAGATATTGGTAGACAATCAAGTGGTTCTGCGGCTGGTAATTCATTATTTTTTGGTGAAACGGGTAGTGCTTTTGTTCAAATAACTTCAAGTTTAATACCTGACTCTGAATTAGCCACAACTGATTTTTCTATAACCGCTTGGATAAACCCAACTTCACAATCACAAGAATTTGACACTATTGTAGGTAAGAGAGATACAGAGGGTAATGGTTTCCAATTTGATATTAGAGATACAGATGGTGCTAATGATGGTGTTCATCCATTTGGAATTGGATTTGCATTACAAGCTTCAGGTAGTAGTGCTATAGCTGATCAAGGAACTATAACAATACCTTCGGCTAGTTGGACTCATGTTGCTGTAACGGTTGATAGAAGTGATGCATTTAAACTTTTTGTAAATGGAGTAAAGACTGCTACATCGGCTGATATTTCAGCAAGAGGTTCAGGTATAACTGGTTCAGGAGCATTTGATAATCCATTTAGTATTGGTGCTAGACTAAATCAAGATGGTACAACAAGTAATAGATTTGGTGGTGGGATTGACGAGGTAAGGTTTTATAAAAGAGCATTAAGAGATACAGAAGTAGAACAACTTTATTTAAATCCAGATGGAAATATTAATACAAAAATTACAGACGTGCGAATATCTCTTAAAGACCCAACTGATGTTTTACCATTCGATCAACTATATCATACAAGTTCAGCAGAATGGAAAAATTGGTATTCAAGTAGTTTTGATTCTGCTTCCGCCTTTGATACTGATAACATACATAGTTTTGAAAATAATTTACCTCTTTACATTCAAGAAAGTAATGACTATAATGATATGAAAGATTTCTTATCACTTCAAGGTGAACAATATGATGTAATTAGAAACCACATTGATTCATTAGGAACATTACATAATAGAGGATATGATAAAACAAATTCACCGCCTGAAAATACTTTACCAATGTTATTGTCAAATATGGGTTGGCAAAGTATAAATCCATTTAGTGGTAGTTTAACTGATTCATTAGGGGGTTATTTAAGTGGTGTTACTTCAATTGATGACATTAAAAATCAAACTTGGAGAAAAACTCTTAACAATTTATTATACATTTATAAATCCAAAGGAACAAAAAATTCAGTTAGAGCATTATTAAATGTTTATGGTTATCCACCTGATTTATTAGGCTTTCAAGAATTTGGTGGTTCTACTGAGGAATTAATTGGTGAAGGTGCAAAGGAAATAATTCCTGATGATATTGAAGATGAAGAAATATTTGATTTAGATTTACAAACGGGTAGTCTTGGATATACAGTATCAAAAGAAAAATTGTATAGATATATGTTTTCAAGTAGATTTCAACAAGAAAGAATTTTAAATTTTGATTGGTGGATGGACGATGCTAATATAAATACTTTTGAATTTATATACAAACATAACAAAACAACCAACACTCAAACAATATTACAATCAAGTGGTAGTGGGGCTCAAAAACTTTGGGATTTAAGATTAGTCCCAAGTTCAGATGGTTTAAGTTCATCTTTTGAATTTAGAATAAATAATTCACAGAGGGGTGGAACTGCTATTGGTAGTAGAGGATTTTCAATGTCATCTGCTTATAATGAAATTGCTGATGGACAATTGTGGAATGTAATGTTACAAAGAATGACGAGTAGTGTTACTGTTGGTGCAGGTACGCAAGAATATAGATTACATACAGCTTTACAAGACATATCTAAAATAAAATCATATGGTTGTGTAACAATGTCTATAAGTGGTGGTTTAATTGGTGATGGTAATACTATTGGTGGAAAAGGATTCTTTGCAAATGAAAATTTTGTTGGTAGTGGTTCAAGACATGCACTATCATCATCTAATTTATTTGTTGGTGAAACATTAAGTGGTTCTTTAGCTGAAATAAGAGGTTGGACTACGGCTTTAAGTACATCTAAATTTAGACAACATACATTTAATAAATTTTCAACTGTAGGTAATAATATTACTTCGTATGAAGATGATTTAATTTATCATTTTAAATTAAATGAAAATTATTCAACTGCTTCCGTATCGTCTTCTAATCAATTGCTAACAATCGTAGACTCAGCACCAAAATGTAGTGCATTATTGACAACAGATTATTCATTTCAAAAAACTGGAAGTATATTTACAGGTTCAATAGTTTATGGTTTTGATATAATAGACGTTGTTCAGTTTTCTACAGAAGATAATTTTAAAAAAGGAAATGATAGATACATTTATATAAATCCTGAGACAACAATAAATGGAAATTTATCTCCATCACAACATGCATTTCTTAATGCACCTTTAACAAAACCACAAATTTTAAATTCACCTGATTTAACAATTGGTAGTTCACCTCAAGATTTTGTAGATAAACACATATTGAATAATTTATCTGGATTTAATTTTGAAAAATTTTATGGAAATCCACTTTATTATCATTCATCTTCTTATACTGAATTTGATAATTTAAGAAAAGACTTTTTTAAATGTAATCCAATTGATGTAAATGTTAATGATTTTATTAGAGCACATGAAAATATGACTAACCATTCAATTGTTGAAGGATTAAGAACATTAGTTCCAGCTCGTTCATCATTTAGTGATATAAATTCTAATTTTGGTGTAGAAATAAGACCAACAATATTAGAAAAACAAAAATATGAAAACGAAGAACAAGATGTTGAACCTAACCCAAATACTGCTACGGGTAGTATTGTAATCGTTTCAACTGAAACAATAATGACTGGTTCAGCCATCGAAAGTATAAAATCAGGTTCAATTTCCGTAATCACACCTGAATCCATAATGAGTGGTTCAGAATATATATTACCAAAATCAGGTTCAATATCAGTGGTAGTTCCTGAATCTATAATGAGTGGCTCAGAGAATATATTACCAAAATCAGGTTCAATATCAGTGGTAGTTCCTGAATCCATAATGAGTGGTTCAACTGTTGTACTTCCAAAAACAGGTTCAATTGATTATGCTTCTCATGCTAATAAATCATTTGTAAATATACACGATAGTTGGGGAAGGGGTAAAAATGATGTCCATTTTTTAAATATGGCTGTTTCAACTCAAGAAACATCTTCTGTTAGAGAGCCAGATCCTGATGCTAAAGCTACGGCTGGATGGACATTTCTTGATAAACCAAATGAAGGTACTACAATAACTATTCAAGATTATGATGGTACATCGGTTATTTTTGAAGTTGATAATGATGGAGATGGTGCTTCAGGCGATAATACTGCTATGGATCCACCTAGTAATAATGCTGTAGGAATGGCTACAATTATGGTTTCAGCTATTAACGCATCTTCTTTAAAAATTACTGCAACAAAACACGATACTGCTAGAGTAGTTTTAACTCAAGATGCTGGTGGTACTAGAGGTAATACAACAATTACACTTAGTAATTCTTCAAATTGGTTAGCAAATACTAATCCAGATGTGCCTTCAGCTTTTACTGGTGGGAAAGATTGGGATGGTAATAATTATAATATTGGCCATATTGATACAAGAAATCATTTTTATTCAATTGGTGATATGGAATATTATTCAGCATCATTTGGAAGTGGTTCATCGGATTTTACAGATATACGCAGATTTGGTAGTCATCATCAAGTAACTAATGGTCCAGCTGGAGATGTTGTATATAATCATTTAAGAAGTAGTGGTCAATTAACAAATTTAGGACACTTGGTAACAAATAGATTAACAGATGGTGGGCAAAGAATGGGTAAAACAAGATTTATGAGATTAGTTAAAAATTTAGATAATATATCAAAAAATGAACAATTAATTTTACCAAGAAATCATGTGACTAATTTTAGTAATCCATTTAAAAACCAAATGAATAATGGAACACAAAATACAAATCCAGGAATTTTAAATGTACAATATGAAGATTATTCTACATCTTCATTCTATAGAGTAAAAGTAACTGGTGGTGATAATGAAATTATTATTAGAGTTCCAGGTAAAGAGGATTTTAATGCAGAACCTCCTCCATCACCACAATAATTAAAAAATACTATATTTTTTCATTTTATTTATATTTATATATGAATTAAAGTATTTCGAAATTTAGGAGATAAAAAAATGGGATATTTAGATAATTCATCAATTACGGTTGATGCAGTCTTAACAAAAAAAGGTAGAGAAATTTTAAAAAATGGTGGAGATTTAAATATAACTTCTTTCACCTTATCGGATACAGGTGTAGATTATACATTATGGAATACATCTCATCCAAGTGGTTCAGCTCGTTATGGTGATGCAATTGAAAAATTACCAATGTTAGAAGCGAATGTTCACGCTGAATATAATTTAAGAAATAGATTAATAAGTCTAAATCAACAAACAGTTGCTATTCCTGCTTTAGTATTAACGGGTATGGATGCAAAAGGCTCAACCACTTTAACATTTAATGAGGGTGATGAGAGAAAAGGTAGAATAGGTGTTGAATTAGTTGGATTTAATTCAATGGGAAATATGGGAATGTATTTTGTAATTCAAGACCCATCAATAATTTCAACTACAGCACAATTGAGTGCAAATTTAAGTGGGACAAGTAGAATGTTTTTACAAGAACAAGATATTCCTTTTGCTCAAGAATATAGGTTTGTAGGTAATAACTTTATGATAAGTCCAATTCAACAAGATAAAGCTGGAAAAGTAACAAACATTTATGTTGTTGATATAGAGACTGGTGCTTATAATTCATTTACTGTAACAAACAATATTACTAAAAACCAAAGAGCAATATTATCTACGGTTCGTTCATCATAGTTTAGGAGATTAAAAAATGCCAATAGCAGGAACAAATATACCATTAGATTCAACAGAGGGAATGGACAAAATTTCTCAAACGGAAAAAGTAACAAGTCCATATTTTTCGGATGGTTCGACAACATTACAGGGTTCTACTATAGTTTCGGGAACTAATTTAACATCTACAAATGAAACTTATTATTTTGCAATTGCAAATACTGCAACAAAAACAACTGAAGAATTTAATGTTGCGTTTGGTAGTGTTAATGGTTACGGTGCTAATGTTGAGGCTGATACAAAATCTGAAACAGCTGCTATTTATGGCCAGTATGCAAACTTACTTTTATCTCCTACTGAGGTTACTGGAGGTTTCTTTATATCATCACCTGCTTCTGCAGGCGCAATTGCTAGTGGAAGAGATGAAGAAATATATGTTATGTCTGCTAGAAGAAGTAATATGAAAGATAGAATTAATAAAGGAACTTGGACATTAATATTTAGTGGTTCAACTTCAAATCCAACTTTAAATAATTCTGCGTCTCTTACTTTAACAGACGATAGTGCTAATGAATCTCCAACTGCGACGCCGGTTGGTGATAGATATAATATTGTTAGTGGTTCAGGTGGAACAATTAGTGGTAGTGGTGCTTCTTATAAAAACTTTGGTTTCTTTTATCCTGATATGGGTATTTTAGTATTTAGTGCACAACAGTTATCAGCTTCAATACCTGGTAGTGGTTCAAGTGTCCAAGTTCATAGTACACCAGTTATATTTGGAAGTGGTCATCAAAAAGGTTTTGCATATTCAACTTCATCAGCTGCTAACACAAATACTGCTTTAAGACTTGTAAATTGTTTAAATAATGGTGGAAATATGACATTTAGAGATGAAGAAGATCAAGTAAGTGCTCAATATTTCTGTAGAACTAGAAGTGGTCAAATGAATTTTTCAAATAACCCAACATTTGTTAGTGGTTCTTTAAATGAATTAAGACATACTAAAATGAAAGGTAATCCACAGACATTTATTACATCAGTTCAATTATACAATACGTCTGGTGATATAGTTGCAGTTGGTAATCTTTCAACACCATTGAAGAAAAACTTTCAATCAGAGGCTACAATCAAAGTAAAATTAACTTATTAGTGGTGAGCTGTTATGGCTAATGTAAATTATAAAAACAAGCCAAAAGTACAACCAACGGCCAATTCTCGTGTGTTTGGGGTAATTGATAATTCAAAATCAATTAACAATAATATTGTTAATTATACCCAAAACCTAAACACATCTTCTGCAGGAATTAATTCTGTAAAAATAGTTTCTGGTTCAATAAGTAGTTCTTATTGGGATTCATTAAATGTATTATTTTATACAAGTGGTTCACCCACTTATAAAAATGAACTAAAATTTCTTGCACCATCTTCAAATTTCTCAGATAAGAAAAGTATTGGTACTCAGTTTTTAACTAAATATCACGGATACCCAAGTAGTTCTGTAATAGCAATACCATCAAAATACTATGGTGAAAAAATAAAAGAAAAAACTTTTAAATTAACTGATTCAAACAATACTGATAATGCTAGTGTAAAACCAATTATTATAGATGATGGTTTTGGTAATTTATATTCAAGTAATGCACATCATTCTCAAAGTACAAACGCTAATTCTTCCTCAGATAATTATGTTGGTAATATATTTTATGAACACGGTATTGCTGTAATTACGGAAACTGGTTCTTGGAGTGGTAGTGTTAATTATTCAGATTTAGCAACTAATTTTGATTTACAATTTGACTCCGTTAATACTATCTATTCACATGAATATAATTTAACCATAGGGCCAAATGAATATAATTTAACAACAAATTATGGTATACGAAGTCCACTAAGTGGTAGTAATTTTAATTTAGCAACACCATTTATAGCTTCAACATTCACAAGTAGTGATTTTCAACCATATATAACTCAAATTAATTTATATCAAGATGGGGATACGGATACACCTGTTATTCAAGCTAATTTTCCAAGACCAATAAGGAAAAGTGATAAAATAAATACAAGATTTAAAATAAAATTAGATTTATAGGAGAAAAATGGTTTCATTAGGATTAGATGCATCAACGACTTGCGTCGGATATGCATTCACACAAGATAAGAAGATTCTCGATATGGGATTCATCGACATCAAAAAAGAAATAACACCCAAAGATAAAGTTGAAAAAGTTCTAGGATTTTTGAATGAAAGTCCGTATATTGATAAAGTGTTTAATATTAATATTGAAGATAGTTTATCAGGTTTTGCTGGTGGAAGAACTTCACAACAAGTTATTATCAAATTAGCTAAGTTTAATGCAATACTTTGTTTTATGTTAGAACACTTTGATTTCAAAGTTCACAACATAAATCCAATGACTGCTAGAAAGAATGTATTTGGAAAAGCTAGAGTCAAAGGAATAAAGGCTAAAGATTTAGTTAAAATGAAGATAGAAGAAATGTACAATACCAAAAAATGGTGTAAAGAAACTACACGAGGAAATTGGGATAAGAGGAATATCGATATGTACGATGGTTTAGTAATGTCACTTTTTGAAAATAAAGCTTGACTTTAATACTAAAACTGTCGTATATTGTATTAGATGTATAAATACGAATTA
>Ga0209336_10001584_pt1 | contig 11076 bp, 21 predicted proteins | sample LinPmetageLP32_FD_184042 | JGI IMG/M metagenome (GOLD analysis project Ga0209336, IMG submission 184042) | Marine viral communities from the Pacific Ocean - LP-32 (SPAdes) (version 2) | ecosystem: Environmental > Aquatic > Marine > Oceanic | place: Pacific Ocean | collected 2009-08-23 | reverse complement strand
TTTAAGTTAGGGTCAAATAGCCCGTTGTAATGGGTATCTGTATAGTAGTCACGTAACACAATAGGTTGATTAGCGCGGCCTTGCTTGTCTAGCTCATCTTTGTAATGCTCGAACAGAGTCGCATAAAAGTCAGGGTCAACTTTTTCAATTGACCATATAGGCTCACCCTTAAAGTTGTACATATATGTAGGGTCTTCAAGCTGAAAGTAGTAAGCGTTGCTGTCGCCGCCGTTTACATTGCATCTTATGTACGGAGGATTTGTGTCATCCGCTATAGATATAGACATTCTGTCTGGATTTTGTAATATTTCTTCTGTTCTGTTTGATACAGTAGCTAAAGTAATTTTTTCTTTCTTAGCATTAAATCCTTTAGCTTTTCTTAATTCATTCTTTTTAGCATTAACTAATTGATTTACTGACTCGGGACTTATATCGCTCATCAAGTTAGCTAAGTCTATAGATGGTGTAGCGCCATTGACCCGCACGATCCGTTCTTGGGGGGTAAGAAACGGATCGGCGGATGGATCTTCAAAGGTAGGAGGCGCAATGAAGATAAGTTTAGAGTTATCTGCTACCGATATATCTACAGGATATTTTAGGGAATGGCCGTTAGCAGATAGCTCAATCTGGTCTTTAAACAAATCAGATTCAAAGTTAGCTGACTGTAGCCAAAGTTTAATTGCTTTAGCGGGGACAGCGTAAGTTAACAATATAAATATATGAAGGGATATTTTTGGGTTCTTAAGCCCTAAGCTAGCGGACGCTTGTGCTATATAACTAACGTTACTAAAAACAGCTGGCAGTTGGCTTAAGACTTCAGCTGCCATTCTAGATACATCGTTCTGAGTGTATTTTAAAGGTTGGTTGTTAGAAGAAAGAGTTAGACCATCTATGTCTAACACTAATAGATTTGAATAAGCTATGCGGTCTGTTTTACCTGCCCTGCTTTCATTTTGAAGAGTTCTTTTAAGAGGCCCTTTTAAAAGGCAAGCTCCCTTCGAAGAATATTTTTTTAGTATATTCTCAAAAGTAGTTAAACCAGCGTCTGTTATATCAATTTGTTCTATATTGGAGTTTACGTTTTTTACTTGAGGGTAAGGGGTAAAGCCATTTTTTACTGAGTGTTTTTTACTGAGAGCGAGTCCATTAGCCGCCTCTAGAAACGTAAGTTCCATAGCTCCTCCTACAGGGCTGTATTAATTGTGTTTTAAATTGTAGACTTCTTCGCGATCTATGCGGACGCTTTTATCGGCTTCGAAAGTAAGTCGTATTTGATTATTATCTATTCTAGACACTTTCAAGGTGGTGATTATGCCGTCCTTGTCATGTACTACAACTGATTGATCTTTTTTCCGTGTTAAAACTAACCTTGTCATTTACTATACCGTGTGTCGTAGCCGCCTTCTGCGTCTAATGGTAAATCAGGTGCCCATGTAGGTGGTACACACATGTGGGCGATGAGTTTATCCATTGTAGCACACGGATCTTCTTCTGGGCCAATCAAAACTATTTCATCATGAACAGTTAATACTACGTCTACATCTAAATCTTGATCATTTTCTATACGAAGTAAAGCATCTGTAACGACAAGTCTTGAAAGAGCTTGGACTACGTTCTCCGTAATCTTACCTCCCCATGTATTTTCTACAGTGTTTCTACCGTCGTAAATTAGTTTGCCTTTATGGAAGCGAAGATTAGGGTATCTTAAAGCAAGAGTGTTAGGAAGGATAATAGACTGGTCGGTAAATGTTAGGCAGCCCCATTCTTCGTAGGTAGCAGGAAGTACCGTAGAGGCAAGTTTATGCTCTAGCCGCTGCCATAACGTAGGTATATTTACGTACGAAGTTCTGTATGTAGAAACAATATTATATATTTGTGTATTGTCTACGCTCATATTAAGGGTGCTTTTAAATTTTTCAGCGCCCATACCATAACCAAGACCCAATATAGCGGTTTTACCTACAAACCTTTCGGTAGGGTGGTCTTGTTTGTTTATAGGTTTATTGTATATTTTAGAAGCAAAATTACAATATATGTCTGCACCGTCTCTAAATTGTTGCAGCAAGTCTTGTTGCCCGGCTAACCATGCAAGCATTCTAGCTTCTATATTTGATAAGTCAGCTACAAACACTAACTTGCCTTTAGGGGCGCAGAGTGCCTCTCTTATAGGAGAGTTCCGTGGCATGTTCTGCATGTTGATTTTTTCTGTACCGCCAAACCGGCCTGTGTGTGCAGCGTAGTATTTTAACGGTACACTAATAGTGCCGTCGTCGTGCGTGGCGTCAATAAAACGTTGGGCTCGCGTTTCGTTTATGCGGCTTTTGACTGCGGTTCGCGCTTCCCAAATTTTATTATGTTGCGGATACATTCTTTGTAACTGTAAAAATGCTTTGTCATTTTTACCAAGTGCAGGTATATTTTTACCTGTAGTAGGGCTTATTTTAGTAGGTACAGTTATATCCATAGATTCTATTAATTCGGAAAACTGCTTGTTACTAGCTAAAACAGGCCGTAGTATACCGCTTGCTTCTATAGTTTCTTTACTACGTTGTGCTTCAGAGTTTCTGTATTTTTTTAATGCGGGGACATTAACTACTAATTTAGGTTCGCAAAACATACGGCACGTTAAATTTATTATATCTAATTCATCTAACGGCATTCTTTTAGTGAGGGTTTTATACATTGCCCATGTTAAATCTACATCTTGTATGCAGTATCCTGCTAATGATTGTTCTAGTTCTGGGGTCAAATCATAATGGCCCTTTGCGTCTTGCAGCTCCTCCCCTTTGCGCATACGAGCGTCGTTTGGCCACAAACGTATAGCTAAATCTTTTAATCGAGCAGATTGAAAAGGATATAAAGCTCTGCCCATAGCCGCAGTATCTAAATAATACTTGGGAGTAAAGCCGTAGTGCTGGGTAAGTATATATCCGTCAAAAGGAGTGTTGTGGCATAACAGAGTCGCGGTTTCCCAGTCGATTTCTTCAAGCGCGGTTTGCGTTTCGTCTCCGTTGTACCATTCGGTAGGTTCATCATCTAGCTTTATGCCTACGCCCCAGACTTTAAAATTGTCATGGTTGACGTAATCCATAGTGGTCATTTTAGTGAGGGATAACTTACTGTCGTAGTAAGTTTCAAAGTCAAGTGTAACTAACATTATTCGTCTCTGCCTTGAGCGTCTAAACGTGCTGTTTCTATTGCTACTTTTATTCCTAGTAATTCGTCATGAATCCAATTAGTAGTCGTGTTTAATTGTTTTAGGTGTGTAGTAGCGTCAGAAAATATTTTTATAATTTCATCTACTTGTTTACGTTCTAATTCTATAGTTATTTTACTCATGATGTAAACCCCAATTGTGTGAATCGCATTCTCGTTGAGCATATATTTCACTTTCTATACGTTCAAAGTCATGCTCTAAAGCAGAATAAAGAGTAGGTCGTTCTTTTTTTAACCACGTAGCCATGTATAAAGCTTTTTCGTGTAAGTTAAAATTAGGGTTATTTTCAAACAATTCACTTGATCTTTGTATGTATTCATTAGTATGCATGTCGTTATCCTGTTGTTACTTTAGCTTCAGTTTCTACCCAAACTTTTGCACCACAACTTAAAGGTTTGTCGGGGCTATAAATTACTGTGCTTTCACCGTGTATTTTAGCTGTATAACATTTAGTGTTACTGTTATAGGTTTTAACAGTTAAAGGGGGTTCAACAACACCGTCTGTTGCTTTGGCGTTACGTTTAATTACATGCTGGTTGACGTGTATTTTTGTTTTCATGATATATCTCCTTGTTAGGCCCGTTTAGCGCGTAAGGTGGGCGAAACCTTTGCAAAGATCGGCAATGCACACGTTGTAACTTGACAGCAATTAAGCAGCTTATCGGCCAATACTTAAACTTCGCTGATGAAGTCCCGCGTCACGCTAAAAGATGCTGACGGACATTCCACGGCTACCGACAAAAATCATAATTTGATCTTTTGTATAGCCTCCTGCCCGTCCCAGCTTACGCAGTCCCAACTACGGATTTACAGTTTCTTCTGGGTCATTTGTTTGTGGGAAGTAATCCCACTTCTCATAATCGGGTGACCAAACCCCGACTAGCCAGTTACTAGCTGGCACGTTCGTTTTAAAGCCATTCGACTGGTTCATCCCAATAGCCTTTCATTTTAAGCGCTTCTTCTGTATTGACTTCATAAGATTCACATGTAGAGGCGTTAGCAAATGCTTCGCCCCAATCTTTTGTTAATTTGCTATAAAATAAATTTGTAGCTTCTTCTTCACTTTCTGCTTTAACTAAATTTTCAACTGTTTCGATTACTTGGCATGAAATATAATAGTTATTCATGATTCCTCCATGTCTATTTTACATATTTGACCCCAAGGGGCGTCTTCGTTAGTGGTTGCTACCCATAAAACTGGGAAGGGAGGGTGTTGACCAAAATCATGAGACTCAAGGTCTGTAAGGTAGACAGCTGCTTCTACATCGGGACAATTTTGAATTACGTAATCAAATGCAGGTGAGAAGCGTGTGCCGCCACCACCTGTTTTGAGTTTTTCTGGTAACTCATCATCTGGTTCTATTTGTACGTGGTCTTGTACTTCAGCATCACAAGTAATTATATGTACTTTTGATGGGCGTAAGTCTCTGTGTATCGCTGCAAACTCTGACATAAAAATTTCATAGTAATCTTGGCATGACCCACTAGAGTCTACAATAATAGCTAGCTCACCTGCGGCTTCTTCATACAAGCTGGGTAAGTACTCATCTTCTGATATGTATGCACGGTTAGGTTTGCGCCATGAAAAGTCTGTATGTGCAATAGATGTGCAGAAAGGCCAAAGAGCAGAACGCCAATCGACGCGCGGTTTGACAATATCTTTAAGAAACGATTCGAGATGCCCGGGCATTTTGCCTACCGCTTTTGATTGTTCAATAGCTTGAGCAGTTGCAATTTGCCAGTCAGCTTCTAATGAAGAACTATTGTCTGGGGCGTCTTGTACTTGGCCCCAACCACAAGTAGGTAAAGTTTCACCTTTCTGTTGCCGTTGGGTTAACAGATTGTAAATTTCTTCTGGGGACATAGCGTCGTAATCATTGTTTATTAATGCGTCAGAAGGTAATACAAAGCCTGATTTAATAACTAACGGGTTGATGCAGTAATCGCAAGCCATGTTCCACAATTTTGGGTCGCGTTCCTTGCGTCGCGTCATGTGATTACCTGTGCAATGCAGTACTTCATGCGCAATAACGCCACGCAACTCAAGATTAGGTGTCTTGCTAACAAATTTATCATTGTAGATAATAGTTTTGCCGTCGGTAGCACAAGTTTTGCATGATTCGTTGTCTTGTTTCAGTTGTAATTTTAGTGCTAAGGTACCAAAGAATGGAGCATCAAGGATCATATTTGCTCTAGCTTTGAGTATTTCGCTTTCTGCTGACATATTAGCCTCCTACTATTTTTGCCGTGAGAATTACTTGGTTTGCTGCAGTTGTGTCAATAGTAACTTTGTCGCGCACTGTTTGTGCTCGTTGCGCACGAGTAACTTTTACAGTTAATTTTTGTAATGTAGTGGGAGGTATAAAACTTTCTATACCGGGGAAAATATCTAATGCTTGTCTTACTGTATTTGAATTGTCTAACGTAGTTTCAATTGTACGGTCGAATGAATCTCTACGATTAGCCCATTGCGTACGAGCATTTTTTAGTTCTGAATACATACCCATTAACTTTGGTTGATCGTCTTCTTCAAGGGCATCAAGGTTAAGATCAGTATCTAAATGATACCTAGTCGACGTAGTTAAAATGTTAAACGGCGTATCAAAGTTTATTTCTAGTGAACGTTCTGTGCGTCTTGATGCGTTAGATGTATATAAATACAACGAAGTAATATCGTCTGATTTTTTAGGTGACCACAAACCGCCAAGACAACAATCTTCGTTAGCTGATTTAAAGTCATCACTTAGATTTAATTCTGTAAATTGGTTGTTTATTTTTCGCATAAACTGTTGATGTTTAGTTTTATACAAAGCTTCTTTAATAGCCGCTTGAAATTCGTTATTAGCTTGTGGTCGCGGGTCAGCGGTAAGAAACGCAGAGCTTGATTTGCTTGTTATAGTTTGTTTTAAGTCTCGAGTTAGTCGTACTGATGCCATGATATATATCTCCTATATAAATTTAAGTTAGTTGTGCGTTACAGGTTTTTGGTGCACTACTCCAAGTTATTTACTTTGTATCAACCCTGTGTGTAATTGCAATCAGCTAGAGACACCGTGGCTCTAGTAAGGAGGACCTTCATGTTTCGGTCTTGATCTACAAGTTCGTATCCCTTGTGAGCTACATGTAGGATACTTAAGAGGCCGGTCTCAGTTACTCGTTTCGTGCACTTCTACTTTCGCTTCGGTAGCCACCGGTACTCACTACTTGATTCTATAAAAAGACATCAGCGTTAGCTTTTGTCCAATCCGTAAACGATTGCTCCTTGATCAAGTCACGGTCTTTAGCTAAAGAATCGCGCATAACGTATATTTGAAATTCTGCTGGCATACGTTTTACGTATTTCATAAGCGGGTTGAAGTTAGTTTTGTCAACCATACTAGTAATAAGGCCACAGATTGCATACAGTAAACTGATGTCATCTGGTACTTTAGTTGTAGATGGTTTGTTAAGTAAGTCTTCACGCGTAGGTAGATTCCCGTACGTAGATTTAAAGGCTATATATTCACCAGCTGCTCCGTCACCAACAAGTGACGCAACGCCGTAAAACATATCTTTGATAAACGGAAGCTTCTTGCTAACGTATTCCCACGTACGTGGTGTTGGCGATGCATTTTCGTTAGCGTCTACATTGTGTAGTAACGCAGGTCGAAAACGTAAGAAGCCAACGATACTGGGATCGATGTCATGCGTAACAGCCCATGCTGCCCAATCGTCAATGTTAGGCTCAAGCTCGTAGTGAGCAAAGCGGGTCTTGACCGGGGTTGGCATTTCGTGGACCGCGGCCCGATCCTTGGCGCGGTTACCACATGCAATCTTGATGGTATTTGGCGGAAGTTGATATGTACCAACCTTGTTCATTGTAAGTAACTGCAACAATGCATTTTGTGTAGCTTTGGGTGCACAAGGTAATTCATCAATAAGAAGAACTACTGTACCTTGGTAATCTGGATCTGGGTAATCTTCCGGAACACCATAACGGGTTCTGTAAGTACCATCTTTCTGTTCTACAACTTTTAAGCCACCGCGTACGTCAACGGGGTCAAACAAGTTTGCACGTATCTCGAACACTTTGGCGCCAAGTTCATGGGCTATTTGGTAAACAATTTCTGATTTACCTAAGCCGGGTCCGCTCCATATCATGGTGTTGATATTTGCTTTAGCGTTACCTAGTACTTCTTCTTTTAACGAGCTGGGTCGAATTGCTCTCATGATTATCCTCCTGATTGGATTATATTAGCTAATTAAGTAATGAAGGTTTTTAGGCACATCATTAATAGTAAGTTGTGGTTTTGGTTTTTCTGGTAATACTTGATCCAGTTTTTCTAAAAACTCAACTGTTGGCGTTTTGTTGCCATATACAATTGATTCAAACAGGCTGCGTGATACGCCCATTTTTTTGTATACGTCAATGTGACGAAGTTTTTTGGACTTCATGCGCAATTTTACTTCTGTATAGTTTAATTTAAGTTTTGGTTTGTTCATTGTTTTCTCCTGAAGGTTTAAGGTTTTTGATGGCGTCGCTTACTTCGCATTCTACCCATAAGCCAAAGCGTATAAGTAAGACTGCAAGTTCTCTACTAAATCTGCCTACTTCTCTTATTATTCTACCAAGAATATGAAAAATGTAAGCTAGACTTGTTAAAAATATTGATTTAATTTTATTCAATTTAATATTACTCCTGTTTGTTGTCTTGCTTCTTCGGCTATTTCTTCTGCAAGATCAACTTTTACTTTGGTTTCTAACATGCGAACTGCTATTTGCATAATCAAATAGTCTCTTGTTTCGCCCATTTTTTCTACCATTGCTTGCGCGCTTGGTACAGACATTTCACATTCTTCGTCATCTAAAATAAATCGAAATTCGGTATTGTCTAACTCTGTTTTAATTTCATTTGGTATACTCATTGCTAATCTCCTCATGTAAGCGTTCGTGTTTGATTATTTGTTGTACATCGGCTGGTGTTAGTTGTGTTTCTGCTGCTTCGGTAATGTCTTCCATTGCTTTAGCTATTCGGTCAGTGTTACGTGCTATGGTTTCAAGCCATCTGGCCATTACATGTTCATACATGGTTATTTCTCCTTATCGTTGTCAATTGTGTCTGCTATGTTGTTCCATATATCAGCTGCGTCTTGCGAATCCCGGTCCGTGTCCGCGGTTTGTTGTGCTATGATTGCGGCTTCCCGGAATGCATCCGACATAATTTCTTTGAAGAATTCTTTGTCGTCCATCTTTATCTCCTAAGTTTATCTACATAAGCTGTTTGGTTTTTAACGTAATGCCCTACTGCTAGTGCTATGTTTTCTATTTCGTTTATTACAAGTTCTGGATCCCAGCATTCGAATGGTTCCCAGCTGTTTATGTTTACATATTGAAGTAATTCTTCGTCGTTCCATTTTTGCCAACCATTAGGTAAAGGTTCTGACAAAAGTAGTGAGGCTGCGAATTCGAAATCTTGGGTGAAGTTAGTTAGTTCTTCGAACTGTTTGAAATGTATACGACCTAGTTGGTCTTTGCTGAGTGGCATAAATTCTCCTTAAAATTATGATAGTGAAGCAGGCACACTCGTCCCCCCGGCGCCCGGACTTATTACGGAAATAAAAAAACCCAACTGATCCGAAGACCAGCTGGGCTGTGTGTTGATATGTGTGCGATGTCCAGTGTTTTAGACTGGTGAAGATTAGCCAACATATCCCTCCTGTAGTTGGTTTAGCCCCTGTGTTTTGAGTGGCGGGGCTGTTACCACTTGGATATTAAGCTGCTACCGTGAAGTCGAAGCTAGCTGCCTCTTCTGTTTCTAGGCGCTCGGACTTCTCTTCTAGTTCTTCTATGATAGTGTCCATAGCGGACTGTGAATCACCGAATGACATAGTGTTGTATTTACTAATCCAGCCACCAGATGCTGGGTCTTGCTCTGATTGCGAGAAGTAGTACAGAGGTTCGATGTCAGTTAAGTAGTTCATCTTACCAGCTAGCCAAGATTGTAAGTTGTTAAGGGCTAGGAAGTCGTCATCAACATACTCAGTGATGTTTGAGTTTTCGGTATACACACCTACTTGCTCGCCTACGTCTTGGGTAAAATCTATACCGTTGGCGTATTCTTCTTGCAAGTTAGCGTTGTGTAAGCGTCGAGCCTGCCAACAAACCTGATTCATAACCTCTTGAACAAATGATAGTAACTGCTCAGGCTTGGCTATTGGGTCTTCGCCGCGGACACCAGTCTCTTTCTCAGCTATGGTGGCTTGTCGGCGTTGGTTATTGAACGCGTTGTAAGTAAGTGCAATACGGTTCAAAGGGCTGTCGTGATCCGCTGACTCGACGACTTTTGCGATGTCGCCACGTACACCTTTTTGTGTTGCGATTTTTGCGATTGCTGTTGCGATAAATGAATTGTACATAATGTATACTCCGTTAAGTATGATAGTTAGGATTGAAGGTCTTGGTAATCCGCATATGCAGATACCGTTGTGTTATCAGTGATGGTATCCATGTCACTCTCCATGTCTAGAAGTAATAGACCGAGTGCGCCCATGATTATATCACCTTTGAGCTGTTCGGGATTGTTACTGTAATGATCTTTAATAGACCGTACAGAACCCGAGATACCACGATGGACACGTTGCCCATAAGACTTTTTACGTGATAGTACTTGCTTGAACGATTTTTTATTGAACATCTGAATCGTCCTCCATGTTTATGGACATGATGTATGCCCCAACAAGTAAACCTAATACAAACTCAATCATGGTAGTTCTCCTTAGTTTTGAGCCAAGATGGCTGTTTATCGTACGAACACATGTACATATCGGGGAAAGTATCTACGATACATACCATGTCTGGTGGTACATCTGCACCAGTTGCTACATATTGTGTACTGCGTGAAAATGCTACAGCGACAACACCTACAACTGCGAAGATGATAGTTAGAAGTAGTACTTGCTTGACAACATTAATCATGATCATTCTCCATTAAGTAATTAAACCAAATAACGTCACCAACAACTGATAACGCAAAAAATGCTAGAGCAAATGCCCACATACCAGACAGCGCAAACATGATAGAGAGCATGAAAGGTACACATGCATTACACATAAGAACAAAGTTAAGAAAGCTCATTTTCTACCTCCATGCTGTCAAATAACTCATCCCACGCTTCGGGAGTTATACCATTGATTATGTACTCCCGTTCATCTGTTGTTAGATCGGGGAAACAATCTTGCACTAGATTATTTTTACCGTGTAGTGTGAAACCATAGCAGTACATAGACATACCGAGCATGAACATGGCTAGTTGGTCGTTAGTTGTTATTGATGGGAAGACCATGCCATCGTCATTGCCATAGAATACTATTAGTACATTGTTTTCAAATTTCCAAGTGTATTTGCCACACTCGTTTTTAGTTAGTACGGGGTAAAATTCTTTCATGATAGTGCTCCTTATGCGTAAAAGCCGATGACTAAAAGATAACCAAATACAGCAGCCATAGCTATTGTTGCTAATGTGCCGACTAGGAAGTCAACCACTGCTAAGAGGCGTTTGTTTTTGGTTTTGGTAAAGCTGACCATTGGATAATGTTTCATGATAGTTCTCCTAAACTAGAATTAATGTTAGTGGTTACCAACCAAATGTGTACCAGATACGAGGGGTGTGTACCACGATGTGTACCAGCATGTGTACCACGTGGTTCGCGGTTCGTTTCCAATGAAAACAAGTACTTAGTAGGTGTGTACCATGTGTACCACCTATTTTCTATATAAGTACGATTTAAGAAATAATTCATAAGTATGTAAAAAACTCCTATATGTAAACGAAATAAGGTGGTACACACGGTACACGTGGTACACATTGGTGATAATGAT
>Ga0209336_10001583_pt1 | contig 11077 bp, 15 predicted proteins | sample LinPmetageLP32_FD_184042 | JGI IMG/M metagenome (GOLD analysis project Ga0209336, IMG submission 184042) | Marine viral communities from the Pacific Ocean - LP-32 (SPAdes) (version 2) | ecosystem: Environmental > Aquatic > Marine > Oceanic | place: Pacific Ocean | collected 2009-08-23 | reverse complement strand
CGTCTTTACCCTCGCGCTTGTCCGCACGGCCATCTTTGTTAGCGTCCTTACCCTTCTTATCCATTGCGCGTCTGGCTCTTTGCCTCTCCATCCGTGCCTTATGTGCGGCACTACCCACAGGTGGATTCTTTTGTTTCTTCCGATCTGCCTTGTTCTTATATGGCATTAGTTTCTCCCGTTATATACACATTCAGTTACCACACAGTGGCGTTTGCATAGACCACTCTGATTGGCATTCCACACATCATTGGCGTATGCCTTTTTCATTCTGTTGTAGTCACCAAGCCATTTAGTCCATAGGCTCGGTGCTACTTCGATGTCATACTCGTCTTTCACTAACTCGTTACACACCACAAACACAAGCCCTCCGCGTACAACTTCTATCTCAGGGAAGTATTTAAACAAGGCCATAGCCATTAACTCTAACTGCCCCTTATCTGCATACTTAGTGTTCTTACTTGTTTTGTAGTCTATTGCCCACGCTAACTTGTTTTCTTCGTCTAATATAACTAAATCCGCGATCCCTCTCCACCATACATCTTCGTCGAAAAAACCACATGGCTCTAGATCTGCTGTTAAGCCCATTTTTAGTTCGCATAGTTTCTCACCTTGCTTGGCTATAAGTGAGTCTAACACTGGCTTACCATACATAAACTTCTCAGGCAGTGGTGTACCATCTCTAACGTATTCTTCAGCCGCTAAATGAAACGCTGTGCCGTAGTACATGGCATCTGTTTCTTTCTCAGCATAGTCTTTCGCTACCTTCAGATGATAGAACTTCTTCGGACACTGCTCAAAAGATTTTATCTTAGAGAATGACCACGGAGTTATACTCATAACTACTTCACCCCATCCCGTTCTTTTATAAGTTTTATAGCCTCTTGAGTAGCTCCCGTAATACCTCTGATTATGTCGGCTAGATCTTTCTCAGGTATTACAATTCTACCTATTATCTCTACCTCACCATCAATGTATTCTTGTTGGTCTACAACTACAGCAAACTCGCCGTCCACATCTTGAGTAACTATTATATCTGTACGCCACCCATCTCCGTCCCTTATAGCATCTAGATCTCTAAGTCTAGCTTTTGCCCTAACATCTGCTTTCTCTAACTGCCTAGCAAACATGTCTATTACTTTGCCCATAACTACTCTCCACACTCACCATATGAATCACCTGTGAACGACTCACAGTCTAGTGGCAAACCATCCGCCCAGTCCGGTGTCTTACGCATACATGCTTCTACGTATGCCTGTGCTTTATCTACTTCGTCACTCGGCACACAGCAAACTATTGAGTCATGTACAGTCAGCACCGCCCTGTATTTCTTGGTTATGTCTATTAACTGTTCACCGATTATACATCGCGCAAACGCTTGGCATATATTCTCCACCACCTTGCCACCATAGATGCGTGTCCGGCCCCGTCTAGTTTTGTAACTAAACTCAATACCTATATCACCCTGCGCCCACTGTAGGTCGCCGTACCGCATATACAACCCTGATGGTAGCTTAACACCCTCACCTGCGCTGTACTCAATAGCACCGTCTACGCCGTAGCTACCCGATTGCTTGTTAGACATCTCAACCAACATCTTCTGAGCGTTACTCCATAACGACTTAATCTTGTGATTAGCTTCGCGGTATACTTTTACTACTCTGCGTCCTTCATTCAAAGACATGTCTACGCCGAATGTTTTTAACTGTTCAACAAATCGCTGTGCGCCCATACCATAACCGCACCCTAAGATTGTAGTCTTACCTACAAAGCGTTGTTCCTTTGTCACCTCACTCTCTGGCACGTTATATATAGTAGCAGCCATCTTCACATACACATCTTCTTTGTCAGCGAATGCCTGTATTAAGTCGTCCTGACCTGCTAGCCACGCGAGTACTCTTGCTTCTATCTGTGACGAATCGCAATCAATCAACGTGTGGTTGTACGGAGCAATAATACTTTTCTTTAGCTTCTTACCATGAGGCCCACGGCTAGGTAGGTTCTGCATATTGATCTTGTCATCACCTCCCCACCTACCAGTATGCGCGGCGTAGTATCTGATCGGTACGGGCATAAGCCCTCTTGATGCAATACCTATAAACCTCTCTGTACGTGTCTCTTCTAACGTACTCTTAGTACCCAAACGTGTAGCTACCAGTGTTTGTACTCTAGCGTCTGGATGTTCTAATAAAGCCTTGAACCCCTCATCCGATTTGGCGAATGCATGTGTGTACTTACCAGTGGCAGAGCTTACCTTCATAGGAGGCGATACACCCAGTGCTTCTAGCTGTTCTGCAAACTTGGGGTTACTCATCAAGTCTTTCTTGGTAACACCAGAAGCCGTTATCAGGTCTTCCTTAACCTGCTTGGTAGCTTCCAAGTGCTTCTCCAACATGGGTAGGTCAAGGTCAAGCATAGGCTCAGTGAACATCCGCAGTGTGCGATCTATTATTCGTAACTCCTGCTTAGGAAAGTTTTTACCCATGATAGAGAACAACTTATAGGTTAACTCAACGTCGTTAACGCAGTAGTCTCCATACTTGTCTAGCTCCTCTTCGGTAAAGTCTTCTCGCCTTTTACCAACAGCGTTGAGTACCTCCGTGCCTTTAACACCGACCTTGTATCGCTCAGACAAAGCATGGAGTGATCCACCAACTTCGACCCCATGTAAAGCACGGGCAATGCAAAGAGTGTCGGTATAAATGCGAGGATGCATATCAAAGATCCAAGACAGAATAGCGCCATCAAATAGAGTGTTATGAGCCAGTAATATAGAGTTTTCCCAATTAAATTCATGTAAGTATTCTTTGATTTCTTCATACGTACCACTCGCCCATACTGTGTCTCCGTTGTTTACTTTTATACCTACGCCTATAACCTCAAACCTATAGTCTCGTATGTATGATTCTGTTGTCATCTTACGCAAAGAGTAATCCTTGTCGTAGTAAGTTTCAAAATCAACCGTTATAAGATCCATCAGTCTTGGTTCCTTTAATAATTCTACAACTGCGTTTACAGTTTTAAGTAGTTTCTCGTGCGCTAAGACTTGCTTTAACTTCTCAAAGAAAGCCCACTCGTCTGGCCCATAGGCTATATAGGAGCCGCTATCTTTTAGGTATTTATTGTTGGCTTTTTTTCTAGCCGCCAACCACTGCTCTGGACTTATACCCACGGCTTAAACCTCTCCAGTACTTCCATATTTTTGTATGCTATTTTGTTCAGTTGCTTGGTACTGATGACCCACAAGCACTCAGCGTCTTCATTGGTCACTACTACTACCTCGCCCCCATCCTTGTTAGCAAGGTAGTCAGCCTCCTCCACAGCCGCACCGTGATCAGTGAACATCATGGCTCTAACCGTGCTATCTCCGCGTCGATGTAGAACTTGATCTTCTTGGCATCGCGTAACTTGGTACTGTGCGAGGACTCGCCATAACGATAACAACTGCGGAATATCTCACCAATCTGTGCGTTCATATCCTTGTGGCTTATCAGGTGTTGTAGTTGAGTACATCTCCCCGGAAGCTCGTAGTACGATGCGGTACTACCATCACTAACAGCTTCTCCTATGGGCGGTAACTTACCTATAAGATCGGGGTCTGAACTAACCGTGGTAAAGGTACTCCACGGGACTGTCAGCGTTCCCCTATCCAAATCTAGTCTACCTGCACTGGATTGTTTAGCTTGGTCTTGCTCTTCCAGCTTTCTAACGTGTTCGCGTACAGCACCCATGTTTTTTCTACGCTCATAAATCTCCCCTGCTTGTCTAACAATATTATTACTGTAATTACCAGACGTTGCTATATCTGAAGCCATATGTGCGTAGGTTTCGGTTTCTTTGAGTGCCTTTACAATCTTGTACACGTAACTCTCTGACACACCTGTAACTCTAGATACTGATTTAACGCTGGCTTTGAGGTTTGCTAATACGTGTTTTTCAACCAACGCCTTTTTGCTTTGTTTCTTATCCATGCTATTCTCCAAAATTAAACTCAAGTTGCACGGGCGCATCGCTATTTTTGATACCAGTTCCCGTGTATCTGCGACTGCTGGGCGCGTCACCCCACACCAGTGCCGTTGTGTTGTGCATGTTGCTTTCGTTTATGACTAGCGCTATGCCTCCTGCACTGCCTATGTCATATAAGTTCTTATCCTGTAATGGCGTGGGTTTATTCTTTCCCGCCTTACACTCAATACCAAAAAACTTACCTTTATGACATCCTATGATGTCAGGTACACCACTGCGACCATACCCACCAGTCACAGGGTAAAAGTAATAAGCACCCATCTCCTTTAGGTACTTAGTCACTACCTTCTTTACTTTCGTTTCGGGAGTCGATGGCATCTGCTACATCCTCTATTGTGTAAATAAGTTCACGCACAAGTTCATGGATCTGTGCGTCTTCAACCTCTATTTCAATCTTTATCTTCACCTGCGTCTTCCCCATAAACCCAATATGTATACTCGTCAATACGCCTACCCACACCTTCTACAAGCAGTGTGGGTGGGTCAGTACCACAAATACTTAGTACTGCTAGGCGACCAACGAACCAATATGGAAGGTCATCTACAGAACTATACATACCCTCCAATGCCGAGTCAACACAATTTATACCTATACATATCACTTCGACAGCGTTTGTATCGTAGTCTACCTGAACACGGTATATGCTATCATACAATAACGTATCATCTGTAGACATAGTATACGGTGTCCTGATTGCGATGCCCAACATCTTCTACGAACTCACCTTTGTCGCATATTGACAGTACTGTCATCTTAGAGTAGATGTCTTCTGGGATGGTGTCGTTGTCTAACCGCACAGCCTTGTGTTCTCGTAGGGCTTGACTCGCCCTGTTATAATGCCCAATTCCGTTGACTCGTGTAGCATCGTTAACAGGTATTACATCGTAGAACTGTTTGCCTGAACGCTCATAAACTCGCACGCAGTAGAGGTCAACCACCTTCCGCTCATTTACATCTAATTCTTCTAAGCTGTTTCTAGCGGCGATGATGGTGTCTCTGAATTCATCAGATATGAAAGCGTGTTCACAGTCCAGCAGGTAGCATAGCTCCTGCCATATTTGTGGTTGTTCGCCACCGCGTATATGTATATCAATACCCAAACCGGCGATCTTACCTCTTAGGTCACCTTTGATGCTTGCTTCAAGTCCGGATATTTTACTTTCCGTTGCATTAAATGTGCTTATCAGTACGTCCTTGTGTGTCACGGGTTGTAGGTATTTAAGCGCATTCTTAACCGCAACATTCATATTCTCAGTCACCAACATACGGTGCTGATCTCGCCTACAGTCAAAGCGCATGTTCACTATGTGTAAAGAACACACTGTGTACTTTGGGCCTTGGTTGCGGTCTATACTGAAGTCTCCGTAACCTATCCACCCCATAGGGTACAAACAGGACGGGTCGTATATGTATATCTTATCGCTCCTTCTTTGTCTTGCTAACTTATCAGGGTCAAAAGAGGCATGTATTGAGAACTTGTAAGCGTGTCTGAATCCGTTTGATACCTCGGACAAAAAATGTAAGGAGTCGGACGGTAAGTCCAATTCGGAGGCAACCTGTTGGTGGGTACTACCAACCACGTCGGCGTGGGAAAATGTAGCGTATCCTTCGTGGTTCTCCAACGTGTAAACATCAGGTAGGTCTAGCATCTTCTTGTCATGTGCGTCGTACATTATGTATCTCCTATTGAAAAGTTTATAAGATCTTATAAGGTTTAGATTTCCTCACCCTTGTGGTTGTACCGATACTGCTTCGACATGATTCTATCGGGGTACAGCTTGGCGCATTGTTCTCTGTTGACAGGGAACTTGTTACCATGAGTGTTGAGGAAGTAGCACTCGACTACCTCCTTGACCCACGCATTATCCCCCTCCCTAGCTCCGCGAACCTGTACAGCAACTACAGTAGCAGTCACCGCCCCCCTGTCAAAGATGTCAGGGTGTATGCTCTGTAAGAACACGTTGCGTTCTAGTTCTTTAACCAATTCAGCTTGGCGCGATGCCTTGTCTTCTTGGCCTCGTATTACCTTGAGTTTAGTAGTCATCACATATCTCCCGATTTGATGTGTACACGCTTGCCCACGTCAGGGTTCGCATCTTCGTTGTCAAGGATTGCCCACAGTACAGGACAGTCCCATCTACCCCAGCCACCGTACAGGTCGCCGTCAGTCAGCACGATTGTCGCTTGAGGTGTGATCTTGTTATCACGCATGTATTCAACAACACACTCCACGTCTGTACCACCACCCCCACGCGGCTTGGTAGACTTGACCAGATCATCCAACGCGCTGAGTTCGTAGGACTCGTCAGCAACCACACTATGCCCCCAATACAACAGGCGTACCTTGTCAGGTTTTACTGTGTCGCATATGGCCTTGACCTCGGTAAGAAACAGTGTGAGCGCACGTTGCCCAATAGAACCGGACGTGTCGATTGCCAACACCAACTCGTCTACCTTCTCACTGATTCCACTAGGTAAGTACACACCTTGACCTAGGAACCTGCGGTTGGGTCGCGCCCATGTAGAGAAGTCCTTGCCAGCACACGTACTCTTGACGAACTCACGTAGTACCTCGCGCCAGTCAACCTGTGGTTGAAGTAAGTCCTCGATGTCACGGCTCACATTCACACCCATCTTGCCAGCGGCCAGCGCACCCTGTCGAATAGCCTCGTCAATGTCACGCTCCAACTCACTCACCTCGTCGGGGGTCAACTCGTTAGCACCTTCCCAGTCATGCTCATCGAATCTAGTTCCCCGACCTACTGCGGTGTTTTGTGAACCTGTGGTACCGCCTTCACTCTGTTCACCATCACCCTCTGACTCGTTATCAGGTGTAGTATCAGAGGGGTTCCCGGCGGAGTTGTCTCCACCCCCACCACCACCTTCTTCGTTACCACGTCTTGGCTTGGACTTACCGCCCCCCTCCTTACGTAAGATGTTGAACACCTCTGCGGCAGACATACCACGGAACCGCTCGTCGATCAGCGCACCCTCTGGCAGTACCGCGAACCGTATCATCTTGCCGTCCTTCCTTTCCGGTGGGTTCTCGTCTACGATCTTGATATTGATAACGTAGTCACACGCCATGTTCGTCAGTTCGGGGTCGATGTCCCATAAGTTTTTCCACGTTGTCAGGTGACGGTACAGCTTGTGGTAGTTCTCATGTAGTATCAACCCACGCAATTCGGCATCGTTCAACAATGCCACAAACTTACGCCCATACACCTCGTCCTTGCCGTTAGTGTATGCGGTGGGTACTTCCTCACCGATAGTCTTTGACCCGATCATAATCACACCTGCCATTGCGACGTACTTGGGTTCACCCAGTATCCTCACCACCGCTTTGGTCAAGCGATCTTCCTCTGTTAACTGCTTATTTCCTAGTAACATGCCCTATCTCCTGCGGGGGTAGCCCCACTCCATACGATTTGATTAGTAGCACCTTGACCTGCTGTCTGTCTTTCTTGTTGCTCAGTCGAGCAAGGTGCTTGCGTGTTGAGCGTGTGGGTATACTGTCCCTCACTTGTCTGCGCTGAATAGGTGGTTGTTCTCCATACACCACTTGGTGTACTTGGCGTTAGTCATAACTACCTTGCGGTGGGTGTACTTGGCGTGCTTGACACCGTTGACGAACATACCTTGTGCTTCCGTGTCCAGACGTACCATGTAGTCCATCCATGCGTCTATCCAGTCAGCACTCATAGCAGATAGTGTTCGGTACACCACCATACACACCGCCGACGTAGACGTAGGAACCTTAGCATTCTCAGGGTCACTCTTGATAGACTGTAATGACGGTAGCTGATCACCGATCTTGATGTAGGCCATCATGTCCATAGCTGCTCGTGAACCGACAGTCCCCATGAGAGCCGCTGTTAGGGTGTGATCATCCATGTTCGCCCGCTCCAACAAGATGTCACTCGCCGCGTGTAGTGAGCGATTGGTAACAAACGCCGCCCTGTCTTCCATAGGGTGAAATATGTAGGGGTTGTCTGCTGGGTTCTTGACATCCTCAAAGCCCACCAACAACTGGGGGTTGTCCTTGACGTATGCCATCAGCATGGGATCGCAACCGTTAGGTATAGCGAAGTCGTGCAACCACTCCATGTTGTTAGGCTTCTTACACTGCACCACGGTCAGGCGATTGCAAGCGTGTGCTGGTAGAAAGTCACCCACGTTCTCTGCACCCAAATTAGTGGTCGCAAATATTATCGAGTCAGGGTGTAGTGTGTAGCTACCGATCTTGCGCTCCAACATCAGGCGTAGCAATGCCAGCTTGACCGCTGGGTTGGCCTTGCCATATTCATCGACCATCAGGATGATCGGCTTGTGGAGGTGTGCGCCTAGCTCCTCGTTAGTCAGGTATGTGACATACCCTGTGCCATCATCTAGCTTGGCGATGTTAGGTATCGTGACATCCCCCAAGTCCTTGGTGGTGCAGTCGAAGTAACACGCGATGTGTTTCGGGAACTTCTCTGCCAACATCTTCAGTAGCGACGATTTACCCGACCCCATGTGACCCTTGACCAGCGTAGTACGCTTGTGACCGATAGTACACAGCAAGATTACAATCTGATCCAGCGATAGTGCGTATGCGTTCTCTGTGTTCATGGTGTTCTCCTATAGAAAGTCAATTGTTGGTAAGTTAGCAATGGCTTCGTCCACCGCCGTTTTGGTTTCGGCACGGAGGGAGGCAGACGTTCTCAACCCATCCGCTGTTACACCGTGTAGTGACTCGTCAAGCTGTAGTCGCATAGCTTCCATCTGGCTGTCGTTGCCCACGTTACACGCGGATAGCATGTCAACCATGTCCAGCACGTTCTCCACCATAGAGTCACGAAACACCTGCGAACCTTGCTTGTTGAGTCTGACATCTTCACCTTCCGTCGCCAACTTTTGGGACATATTAGTTAACGCCTTGTGTGTGCGTTTCCATATGTCATTCATGGCGTTGTTGTACCGCCGCTCGTAAAAGTCACGACTGTTGGCCTTGATGGTCTCAAACCCCTCGTTACTTACTTGTATGCGATGGTCTTCAGAATCTTCTTTGAGAAATTCGTAGTCAATCTCAAACCGAAACTTTGAGGCCACGCTCGCTGGGGTGGGGTAGTCATCATGCACAAACAAGTCACCGAGCCTAGCTTGCTCTCCCGCCATGAAGTCATCCACCATCCACTCGTATTTATGCACGAACTCATCCTTCATGCGGTAGAACTCGTTCTGTAATCCTGTCATTGTGTGATGGTACTTATCATACAGTGCGGTAGGCAGTAGTCTTTGCCCAAGGTCAGACCACGGCATGGTCATCGCGTAGTGGGTGTTACGTGCGTTGGCGGTAAACTTTTGTAGCGCGTCAAGATCTTGCGAATCCCCCAACAGTTTCTTGTGGACGTTGGCTGTGCCGCTGTCTGCGTTGTTACTGTGTGTGACAACAGCACTGGCTCGCTTGTCCTTCTTACGTGCCGTCCACTGCCCGATGCGTAGCTCTACTATCACTGAGCTTGACGCGATTGATGGTGCGTTGATTTGCGGTGCTTCTTGAAATGCTTGCATGGTGTATCTCCTATTGATGTGTTTGTAGGCGTGTGCCTACGGTTAGTTTTCGTGACCGTTAGTCCTGTTTGAGTTCTCTCTCGGTGTGGCTACGTTTTACTACTACCTTCTTTACTATTGCCTTTAGTCTAGCTATCAACTCGTCCGACGGCTCGTCCTGCAATACTTCGTATGCTTCTGGTGCGGTCAGCCCTTCACACTGCTGTACCGCCGCTACATCTAACAGATCACGTAACAACTCCGCTTCTATCGCCGCATCTATCTCTGCGTTTATCTCTGCGTTTGGACGTGTATGGTCAATGCGAAACGCCATTTTCTTGGCATCGTGTAACGCCTCATGATAGTCTCTAGTCATGTCTCTCTCCTTTTCTTATAAGATCTTATAAGATCCTGTACTCGTATCCGTTGAATGTATCGCGCTGCTGCTCGATGGTGTGAGCAATCATTGCCTCTCGGTTTGACCTGCTAGACCGCCTATATCGCTTGCGTACCTGCATATCCTCGCGGTCGAAGCGTTCTTTGTGTATTGCAAACATCAACCGCAGTTCCTCGTTGATGTCTTGTACCACTGTGCCATTGTCTATCATGTCTCTCTCCTTTTCTTATAAGATCTTATAAGATTCTTACTGTGGGTTAATTAAACAAAACTCGACTTACAATAACCATTATACGCTACTTAGTAGCTTGTGTCAAGTCTTGTGTTATCGTGTACTACAGTGACGTATGATGTAATCTTACATATTCTGACTGAAATCTGACGTTGCGTGGTCGTGTAACTAATTGATAATCCAGTAATATTACATTATGACGCTTTTTGGCGATTTTGTAGGGGTAGGTACTTGCTCTTTACTAGACGAACGAAGTTTGTCAGATTACAAGCCAATCCGAATGTAGACCTATATAATTTCGTAAAAATGTCAGATTATAGTAAGTGTTAAGAAAAGATATAATATACTAAGATCTACTAAATAGAATACTAAACAGAACTCGACTGCTTACTACGAAACTAAACAAAACTTCCTAATCTAATAATCTGACATTCATTTGTCAGATTACGTCATTTTCACGTCAGATTACCCCTATAAATGTCAGATTACAAAAACCTTATAAGATCTTATAAAATCCTGCTTAGACTCAACGCATTGCAGGAACTGGTTTCTTGTTATGGTGTGAGACTCGACGCAATGCAGGAACTGGTTTCAATCGGGTGGGCCTGAGTGACTTTATTACAGGCGAAAAAAAAGCCCCACCGAAGTGAGGCTGATTGTTATGCCAACATTTCTTTTATGTATTCTATCCAACCCCCTTGCACGGCAATGGCATCATCAACCTTCTTTATTCGGTCAGTCAAATCACGGTCGGTATTTTCTAGGGATAGTAACAGCATGGGATCATGCCGGATGCGGATGCGGCATTCGTTAACCTTTTGAAGGGTGTCGTCTAACAGTTTGCGCTCATTAGATAATTTCATATCATTGATTCCTATTAAATGCGCCGTCC
>Ga0209336_10001582_pt1 | contig 11081 bp, 24 predicted proteins | sample LinPmetageLP32_FD_184042 | JGI IMG/M metagenome (GOLD analysis project Ga0209336, IMG submission 184042) | Marine viral communities from the Pacific Ocean - LP-32 (SPAdes) (version 2) | ecosystem: Environmental > Aquatic > Marine > Oceanic | place: Pacific Ocean | collected 2009-08-23 | reverse complement strand
AGCATGTCACTGCGCAGCATTAGCGCAAATACACGGTCAATAAGAGGCCGAAGCATCTCATTCATCAATCTTCCCAGCACAGGGCCAATCACTCTCATGCGTTCTTCCTGGCGCTGGACAACCTCGGTAGCTGTCATATTCGGTGAACCACCACTAAGAAGCTGGTCAACATAGAACGCTGAACGAATAGCTGTACGCCGCTGTTCCTCCATGCTTAGACCAATAGGAATGTTTGCGCCTGTGTTTAGCGGCGTAATCATCTCTCTAGTGCCGCTTCTAAAGAAATTCAATCCCCCAGGCTGCGTTCTGATGGGCAAGAGGAATCCATCATCAGGAACAAGAAGGGGAGGGTCTATCTGTTTCTGAGCAGCTTGGATGATTGTTTTAGACATAAGATTCAACATCTTAACATCAGGCAACGCAGTCATCGCTGGGGAACGCCCCATTGTTTCACCAGTCGCCTTCAAAAATCGTGGAACAATGTACGGGAACTCTTGGAAGCCACTTTCGGAAAGCAGCATCTTTGTTTGCATGTCAATGTAGAATGACGCAAACGGCATGTTTTTATTGTCACGCTTGTTAGGGTCACGGTTAATACGCGGAACTACAGCATGTAACAAATCTATTTCGTCATCGGGCTTTTCTTTAAACTTCTTGGCAATGTAGTCGCCAACATTATCAATGCCAAACCTTTGCACCGCTTGACGGGCTGGTAGCCTGTACATCCTAAATACTGTATCTACAATACCAAACTGGTTCTCTTGAACGTAGAACTCAGATATGTGTCTGGTACTAAACCGTAAGTCACGGTCATCCATCTCGACAAACATGCAGCCTGTGCCAAATACAACCAGGTCAACGTACATCTCATGGATTTCAGTTTCAAAATTAGAATGGCTAAACGCCCTCATCATCCGCATGCTGGTGTCTTGCAACCACTCGCGCACCTCATCGTCACGGCCTATGTCTGCATCTTTTAAGTCTAGGTGGAACCAGGGAGTTGCACCACTGGTCAGCATGCCGTGGAGACTAGCTGATAATAAATCGACAGCCTGCAATGCAGTGCCATCGAATATCATTTCCATCCGCTTCTCGCCTCTGGAACGCTTGCGAACAATATCAGCTTTGCGGGGCAGCATGTAATCAGCAAGTTCCTGATAATGCGTATCCCAATTATCCCTACGGGTCTTTAGTGAATCGTACCGTTTTACCAGTGACTTAATGAAATCTTGCATAGATTACCCCAATAATGTAGGTGTGCCGCCAGTAGATGTGGGAGTTGTACCGCCGCCAGCCATGCCAGACCCAGCAACTATAGTAGACCCAACACCTTTTCTTTGACGGGCTTTCTTGATAGCTTCTTCAGACAAGGCTGCTGTGCGTACAGTATCTTCTTCATCGGCTTGTGCTGGTGGTGGCGGTGCTGGTTCTGCGGGTGGCATATAAACCTTTGGCTTTAAAAAAGACATTATACACTAACTCCTGTGACTGACTTAGAACTAGGTTTAGAATATTTTACGCCATATTCTTCTAAAATTGTACCAGCACCACCAGACCTTTTGCCAGCAGAACGGCGGCGTTCTTTAGATGCTATCAAGGTTTCATCAGGCACAGTTTCTGGTGTAACCTCTGGCGTAACTTCTGGTTCCGGCGTTGGCGCACCTCCCAGCATAGCGCGGCGTTCTTCATCTGTAGTGCCAGCAACAACGTCAAAAGTTTCCTTGCCAATCTTCTTGACTGGCTTTTCAATAGTTTCTTCAAAAACTTCCGCAGCAGCCTTCCTCGTAGCTTTAGTTGCTTTATCAATTTGTTTTTTACCTGGTGTTCCGCTTGGTAATCCACCGCCCATTTTCAACTCCTTAGTGCATGAAAGCCTAATTTTTGTGTCTCAGTGCGCAGCCAGTACGCATTTTTATAGCCTTTATTAGATAACACACTTTTTAAGTTTCGGAAACCTATAGCTATGTTTCTCTTGCCGCCTATCGCAATAAAGTCAATTATCCACGGAACTGTGCCGCCACCGTCATAACCTTCCATTGGAAACTCTAAGCTGTCAGTATACTCAACAATCTGTCCATAATTAGGAAACGCCCAGGTCGCAAAACATATTGGCATGTCAGAGTTATCTCTTAGAACTATATACTGACCAAGTGTCATCGGCGGTCTAATGCAGCGTTCAACTTCTTCAACGCCCCACCAGCCGTGATAATCACTCCAATCAAGTAAATACTTAATTGCATCTACATCTATAGACTTGCTCATAACGTGAATGGGTTATACTCCATCTGTGCTATTTGCTGCGGAGGTTTCGTAAAGTTACTTCTATTTTCGAGACCCACAGCGAGATACCGAAACGCATCTGCCGCATGCGACGTAAAATCATGCAACGGATGGTCTCTAAAAACTTTGCGCCTATCATCCCACTCCTGCCTGTACTGCCGTAAATACTCAATACCATCATGGCATTTATCCTTATCAAAATAACATTTAGGTATCAACATCCTTGCGGCGTTAATGCCATCTGCCACTTTCATCTTGGGTATGACCCTAAACTTAATGCCTAAAGTATAAGCTGTCTCTAGCCTAGACTTGCCGCTGCCTAATTCTCTTACTTGAATGTCATGCGGGGCTAAATGGTCGCCGTAATTATAATCCTTCTGATTAAGAATATCTGCGTAATGGTCTAAGCCAACGCCGCTACTCTCGTAATAGTCAATAACATTAACCGCACCGCCTCGGAAAATTTGGGCAAACCAGATAGCTGTAGAATCGTTTATTCCCAAATCCCAAGCAGTATGCACAGGGTACATAGGGTCGTATGGCGCTCTCGTCACCCTGCCGTTATCATCAGCATCAACAAGTAACTTTGCATAGTAAGCGCCAATAATAGCAGCAGTAAACGAACACTCGTATTCCTGTTCATATTGTTCTGGTGTCATCTGCGCTTGGGCAGCTTCTAACTCTATATCCTTTACCAAGCCACTTTCACTAGCCTTGACGGTCTTGTGATACCACTGGTCAGAACCGTTCTCTACCTCTGACTTGGCAGTTTGCAGTAAATCAAAAAAATGATTATGCCCTGCCGGTGTACCTAGAAATATAGCCGCACCCTCTCTGTCAGACAGTGCCGGTCTTACAACCTCCCCCCATACCCTTGGGTTCTGCATACCAAACTCATCGAACGCACACATATCTAAATAGATACCACGCAAACTATCTGGGTTCTCAGCAGACAACAGCATCAACCTACCGCCATTAGGAAAGTCCACACGCAGTTCTGTCTCATTAAAAGAAACACCTGGTATCACACCCGCATAGAACTTTACATAATCCCAAGCAATCCTCTTGGCCTGCGTAAACGTAGGCGCTACAAAAGCAACCCTTGGCCTCGGTAACTCACAAGTCAGGGCTTTCTTAATAAGTTCATTAACAGCCCACACAGTCTTGCCAAAGCGTCTGTGCATAACCAGCACATTCCACCGCTTTAAACTATTGTGCATCTCTGCCTGTAACTCTCTTGGCTTATAAGGTATCTTAACTTGCATCGGTTACATCCTTAATGTTGTAAGTCTGCCATATCTCCTCTTGAGACAAACCTAGTTCACTCTGTTTCTGCTTAGTACGCCTCTTTATATCTTTCACCCGCATAGTCTCAACCAAAGCATACCTATGCACATACCCGCCTTGCTTGAACTGAAAGTGCAATAAACGAGGTGCTTTCGTGTAACCGTCCAGCAGCCTAGCATCAAAGTCAGATATGGTCATTCACTCTCCCATAATATCCTAACTGTACCATCACTGACCTCTACTCCAGCACGGTTCTTAGCTTCCCCAAACTTCTCAGGCAGCACCTTGCCTACCTTCCACCGTACATGATGCGCATAGTCTCGCAACACATTAGGGTTGTAATCCTTCCTACCATGCAACGCATCGCCATACAGCGTATCTAACTCCTCTAGCGCCTTCTCAGCACTATACTGCTGTGCCTCCTTAACAGCCGCTGCAAACTCCTCATCCCTCTTGCAACGCTGGTAGAACGCAGTCCTAGACACGCCAGTGGCCTCGCATACGTCAACAATGCTATGCCCATCTGCAATGCTGGATATGATTATGTCTGTGCGCTGTCTGGTAAGCTTGGTCATGGTTACTCCTGTGTGTGTGCTGGATAGTAGTATTTAACATATATATAGCAGGCCGCGCGTGCTGGGGTGTGCCGCCTTACAAAACATGCCCCCCTATGCCTTGCGCTGCGCAGAACAATGCAGTGTGGCTTTGTTGCAACAGTGTGTGACATATTTGCCACACCTAGTTTTGTGTGATAGGCTCGCGGCGATTGCATTGCAGCGCGAGTGGTCTTGTGCTTTGTGCGTGTTGTGAAATGTAAATCAAACCCTTCCCAAAACAAAACCTAAACAATATCAGCACTTCTATACTTATATTATATAAACAAAACTTTTTCCAATGTGTAAACTTTTTTTGCATTGCGGTGTTGACATGGCGCAGATAGTGCGCTATCTAACAATCAAGACAACAAACATTGGAGGGTTAAACAATGTCTAAAGTTTCTAACATGACCAGCAGTAACGGCAACAAAGTTGCCAATCAATTCATCGTCTTTGAGTCGGACGCAACATATTTCCAATCATACCAGACAGTGATTGCTAAAACCTGTTTTGAAGATGGCGAACGCAAGATTTTTCTTGATGCCGATAGCTGGGATTATTCAGTCACGACCAGCAAATACCGCAATCAGTTTCTTGGCATTGATACAAAGGAAACAAAGCGCCGCATCAAAACCGGTGAAATCCAGCTAATCAATCTTAATTAGGAGGGCAACACAATGTTAAAGACTCACAACATCAATGCCGATAGATACCTATCAATCAATGCCTGGCTTGCGGCACGTTATGCCAGGACAGACAAAAACGGGCGGCGTTGGCTCGACCAGTACATAGGCGGCAGGCCAAGCAAATATAAGCGGCTGGAAAAGGCGTTTTTTGATAGGTATGTAATGCACCCGCAAAACTGGAGGGTTTCATAATGGCTAACAAACTGACAATCGGCCTTGGCCTTTTAATGGTCTTATTTGCAGCAAGTATGCAAGACCCACCGCACAACCAAATGTCAGACGCAGCATTTGCCTTGCAGATAGGGCTATTGATAGCTGGCATGGGGCTGGCTGTTTATGGCGCAAGGAAAAGCAAATAGGGGCAAGTTATGACAGAGTTTAAACAACTACGCATCGAAATGGCTTTAGATGATTGGGATGACAAGTGGGGAACCGCGCTTAACTGGCATTTTCGCATTTGTGACGTTTTGCAATTCAGAGATGCCGACATTCCAACAGAATGGGGCTTTCAAGCTGGCTTAGGCTTCCCTGATGACGATGACATATTCAGCGACATTCTAAACAGCTTTGATGACCTAACACTAACCCGCATGGGCAACGTGTTATCGCGCTATGTGCGGTTATGTAACCGTGCTGGCCTGTCGTACTAAAAAGGCAACAACCAATACCATTGACGGGCTAAAGCCTGTCAGTGGCCTTTAAATCGCTATTAAACCAAAGGAGGGTTAAACAATGAAAAACTTAGATGGGCTTAGTGCCTTTGCATTTACCAGTAGCTTTATAAGCAGCGTACTTGGCGAGATAGTATCAACAAACGAGAAACCATTTACCGCGTATTGGACTGGCAAAGTGCTAGATATAATGACTGATAACGATAGCGACTACACCTATGTTTGCAGCTTAACACTGCCAGACAAAGGCAAGCCGACAATGTGGGTTTGTGATGGCATGATTGACGCTAAAGCCATGTATGCCTTGATAGGCTATGCAACATATCACGACATTGAACTGGAGAGATAGACATGCGGCTAGTATTTCATCGAATCAAATTCACAACCAACATAGCAGACCAAACAACATATCAAGACCACTGGCAGCTATGTGACACACAAGACGAGGCAAGGCAGCAAATCCTTACCTTGCAGAACATACACGGCGATGCGCTGGATTCCTGGGGCATTGCTGCAATCACAGACGCATCAGAGAAAAGCTGGGTAGAGATTTTCTTCTTTGCGAAAGTTGGGTAGAGAAATGACACCATCAGAACTTAGAGAAAGGCGGTCTTTCCTTGGCTATACGCAGCTATCATTTGCTGAAAAGCTAGGGTTATCACGCCGCACAATACAAGCCTATGAACTAGGCGAGACAAGTATACCCAAGGTTTTGGAGATGGCCTTGGAAACGATAGAGCTAGAGGAAAAATAAATAAAAAGGGGCTGGGGTGCTAGGCTTAACAAGTTATGCTTAACAAGTTAAGCACCCTTTTCTTTTTGCAATAGGTACTTGGGTTGCAAAACAAGTAATGCTTAACTTGTTATGCTTAACACCGCTAATGCGGATTATACGAAGAAGCAAAAACCTGTCAACCACAAATTTATAAAGCATTGAAAAGGAGGGTTTCACATGCAGATAATCACACGCAAAGAAGCAAAAGAGAAAGGGCTGAAACGGTACTATACAGGCAAGCCCTGCAAGCATGGGCATGTAGCTGAGAGAGTCACAAGCCAAGCTGTATGCTTGGAGTGCAAGACAGCCACAGACAAGCTGTATTACAAGGACAATAGAGAAAGGCTCATAACTAAAGCCAACGCATATGTGAAAAGTAACAAAGATGCTGTTGCTGCCTACCAAAAAGCATATGTCAGAGAGAACGCAGACAACCTAAAAGAATACCGTGAGGCGCGGTATAAAGAAAAAAGAACCCAAATCAGTCAAGCACAAAAGGTATATTACACAAAAAACAAAGAACATCTTTGCAATTACCAAAAGATTAGACGTTCTAACCCCGATAAGATTGACCAAATAAAAGCAACATCTGCTAAATGGAGAGAAAAAAACAAAGACCGTTTGTCGGCACTAAAGAACGCAAGAAAACGCAGAGTAAGAAAAGCATCACTTAACTGGTATAATCTAAGAAACACAATCATAGAGATATACGTTGAAGCCCGCGAAGCAAGCATGGTTGTTGACCATTATTACCCCATCCAAGGCAAAACTATATGCGGGTTGCATGTGCCTTGGAACCTACAAATCATTACGGCAGAGGAAAACCTAGCCAAAGGCAACAAGATGCCGGAGGAGTTTTATGGGGCTAATCACACAATGATTCCCGCACTAGCATGCACCAAGTCTCAAAGCTAATCGTGGCTATGTCTTGCTTATTAGAAAAAGCCTCGTTGATAGCTGAGAGATACACAACGCAGCGAATCGGTTGCCGGTCAAACTTGTAAATGAGAACCGGCAGTTCACCTGTTAATAACGCGGCGGCGCAAGTTTGTGACCACCAGGCATCTTTGTGGATATTATTGGCTGTTGTGTTTGCATACCGCTTGCACTCTATTAGCCACCCATCAAGACCAATCAAATCACCCTTGCCAGCTAGCCGGTACTGTTCCAGGTCACGCTTTACCTTTACGCCTAGCTGGTCGTGGATTAGTAGAGAAACCTCGCGTTCAAAAGAAGCACCCTTGTTGCGTCCATTGGTCATATCCAACCTACCTTTGTTTCTGTTGCATCGCCATCCCACACAAACCAAGCGTAGGCAGTCGTGCCGTTGCCGCTAGGCTTTTCATCACCGCGCCATATGGTCAGGCGTTGAGAGAAAACCCAAACCCTAGCTGGCTTATGGGTGTCAAATAGGGCGACACGGCGAGAACGTCCTTCTAAAAAAGCAAGGCGTAAAAGCCAGCAATGTTTAACAGCTTTGAGAGAAATAGCTTTTTCAATAAATTTCTGGGCGTGTTTGTATGGTGGGTTCGTAACTATGTTTGGCGCAAGTAGCTTAGACTCCATCATAAAATCCACGCCAGACTGACCGTACCCATAGTCGTTTAGGTCAGTGCTAATGACGTTATGGTAATGTGAGAAAGGCTCAGATATAGCACCATTGCCGCAAGCTGGTTCCCACACATCACCATCAAAACTTTCTACATCCATCAACCCTTCGACAGCAATCAATGGTGTAGGATAGAAGTCATCCTTCTGCCTATCCCTCACTGTTCAAACTCTACATGGATGAGAAACTCGGCTGCATCTTCCTCATGCACCTCACCATCACCGTCACAGAACTCACAGGTCTGCATCACGCCCTTGATAAAGCCGCCGTTGGCATGGTCAATCACCTCGACCTCAACCTCATATTCACCAGCCCCGCCGCAGTCAGGGCAGTTAACGTAGTCGCTGGCTGTGGTGTTGTTCGTAGAAGTCATTAGCTTTTACCTTTCCATCAGTTGCTAGAGAGATACGCCGCATAGATTCGGGCGTAGGAAATCTCTCACCCCTGACTAACCGCGACACCGCTGAGATAGACAGCCCAGATTTATAAGCAAACTTACCCATACTCAGCCGTTCTGTCTGTAAATATTGTTTTAAGTCCATGCCCCTAGAATAATTAGTGTTTGACAGACTGTCAATACTGTGGTAGAGTCATTTATAAGTCATATTCCACTTTCATGGAGGGTAACGTGGAAAAACCAAAGCAGTACCGTATACCGAAAACTTATTATCGTGACCATGTTGATTGCGATTGTATCGCGCCAGACATTATCAAGGAAACCAAGAACCACTATTACATAGACGCTACAGAGAACGAGGCTATGGCTGAGTTAAGAAGTAGGGCAATGATGTATGCCGACACAACATTCCCTGACTATTGGGAAAGCTGCCGAGGTATAGTTTTGTCAGCAAAGGCAACTCTTAAAGTCATTGGAGAGGACATCGAACATTCTAAGGCAGTCGAGGCTGTCTATGTCAGGATGCTTGGTTGACAGATTGGCAATGGGTTGGTAAGAAAGTCCTATGGAGGGTCAAATGAAACGTAAATTAACTGAAGGCGAACAGTACGCAGCGCAAGCTCATATGGCAGCTTTGGCTTTTATCAAAGAAGATAAAGAAAAACAGGTTGTTAGGTTATTAAAAGAGATAGCTGGTTTAGAAAAAAAGTACGAAAAAGTAAGCCATAAAGTATTGCATGGCTGGGAAAGGCTCACAAAATGACTGAGTACACAATCCCAGACTATCGAAAAGATTTCGGTTGTTATCACAACAGCGCATCAGGTGGTACGCAATCCACTTATGAAAACCTGTTCAAACTATACATTCGCAAAGAATACAAGATGCAGTTCCCAATGTCAGCTAGGCCAAGGGCAGGGCAGATAGTACAACAGGGCTGCGACCATTACTTTGGGCTGCATGATTACTCGCCCGTCAGAGGCCAGCAAGAGGGCTTGACACTAGGCGAGGCAGTAAGACATGCCATGACAGAGTACATGGAATACAAGCCTATCAAATGGGATAATGGCAAGGACATGGAAGTGTTTGAAGCCTGCAAGGAAGCTATCCCAGAAATGATAGGTCATGCAGTCAGAGGCACGGAAGAATACTTTGGCAAGAACGTGGAGATGGTGGGCGAATACCAGCGCGTATTCAAAGATGACAGGCTAGACATACCTACCATTATGTTCTTGGATTATGCTGATGACACAAGACAGATTGACCTAAAGTGCAGCTTGCCTGTAGCCAACCCGCCCAAGAAAGATGGCACAAGGACTTGGCGTATACCGAAACCAAAGACTGAACCCACCTGGAATCAGGTAGCGCAGCAGGCGGTGTACTGGAAAGGCACTGGCCTAGTGCCAGCCTTGCTGTTTGTTACTGGCGAGGGCTACAACCTATGCACACCTGATAACTGCGACATGCTTAAACCTGACGCATTAGAAGAAGCTTATGAAAGAATAGCGCAGCGGTGGTTGACTATACAAAACCTTATGAAAGCTGCTAATGGCAATTGGAAGAACCTGTTTGGTATGGTTGCACCTGACTTTGCAGAGATAGCGCAGCGGCATGGCCCTGAGATACTTGAGATTGCTAAACAAACTTGGAGGGTGGAATGAAAGTACCGACTAGGGATGAGATAAAAGAGGCGTTGAGAATACCAGAGGTAAACGTCAAGACTGACGCTATGGGTAGGGTTATTAGGAAAAAAAACTATAGCCAGACTAAAGTGAACAAGGGTTTTAATGTTGGTAAGCCGAAAGGGAAGGGTAAGTATGATTAAGATGGAGATGACAAAGGATGAGTTTCAAATGCTTACGGTGTGGTCAAAGTATCACTTTTGGGATAGCACTGAGAGTTTTACAGACGACATAGATATTGATGAATTGCTGGAGTGGGCAAGAAGTTGCCTGTTAATGGCTAGGCTTAAATCAATAGCTGATAAAAACAATATATATTTTGGCCTTGATTCACAATACTGCGAAGATGCTGAAGACAGCACAAAATTAAAAGTCGTAACACAATTTGTTCAGCATTATTCTGACCAAATTACTAACACAAAGGATGTGCTTAAAGGGGCAGCCGCATCAAAGAAGCTGGAGAGGGCAAATGACTGAGGTAGAACAGGAACATGCGCAAGCAATCGACTTCACGCAAGAGAGATTGAACCGAATCGAACGAGACATGGCGCACATGCAGAAAGACCTTGATGAACTAAAGACTATGCTTGCGTCATTTATGAAAGCGATTACGGACTACAATGAGGAGGTGAATGACAATGACTGATTTAACACAAGCAATGACAGTCGTGGCTGATTACTATAAAGACCACGCTATCAAGCAAAAGGGCGGCAAGATGTATCTGCAAGTGGTGCATCGTGTTGAGGCGTTTCGCCGTGTGCTTGGTGCAGAGTTTGGTATCGACACAAAGATTATTGTGGATGATGGGCATCGTGTTGTCGTCAAGGCTATCGTTACAAACAAGGATGGCATCACTGTTGGGTCTGGTATGGCTGAGGAAATTAGAGGGCAAGGCCATGTCAACACAACTTCTGCCTTGGAAAACGCAGAGACATCTGCTATAGGCAGGGCATTAGCTAGTCTTGGTTTGTCTGGCGGCGAGTACGCATCTGCTAATGAGATGGATGCAGTGCCACGCAAGGCAGAGAATATTGCACAGAATCAGACGGTGGCTGTCGAGAAAAAAGACCCTCCAAGTCAACAGTCTCCGGCCCCGTCT
>Ga0209336_10001580_pt1 | contig 11084 bp, 16 predicted proteins | sample LinPmetageLP32_FD_184042 | JGI IMG/M metagenome (GOLD analysis project Ga0209336, IMG submission 184042) | Marine viral communities from the Pacific Ocean - LP-32 (SPAdes) (version 2) | ecosystem: Environmental > Aquatic > Marine > Oceanic | place: Pacific Ocean | collected 2009-08-23 | reverse complement strand
GAACCGCTTCAACTTGTGACGTCAAACATCACCTCGGTTACGAGAATTGCAGGGGGAAAGAGTCGCTGTAACCAATTGCATTTGGGTCGCTCTGTCACTTTGTAAAACGTAATTCCTGCCGGAAGCCCCGATGGGGTTTCAACTTCAACATCTATTTCAAATGTGCCCAATTCTTCGACCGACAATGGTGCGAACGTAGTGGGCTTTAGTGTCACAACAACACCTTCACTTGTGAACATTTCGCGTTCAAGGACGATTTCGCAGGACCTTACCGCCGTGCCGCTCCAATGATATTTGAGGACTCGGCTTTCCTGATAGGGCGCATCTATCAAGTAAACGCCATTTTCGTGAAGGACTCCGGCCTTGTAGTTGTAATACGACATGATTGCGGCAACCGGCACCCAGACAGAAGCTAGAAGCCAGTTAAACGCCTTCGACTTCACAAAAGTTTTCATCACTTAACTCCGGTTATAAAATCAATCGCACCACTTTTCATCACCGCGAATAGCCCTCCAACAACCAAAAACATTTGAGCAATCTTGGTGAAAACGCCAAGCCGTGCGGTCGCTGAATTCCAGAAAAGACGGTCGTTCGCTTGGTCAATCATTGCTTGTCTGACCTTCTCGTCTATGTCGGCCCAATTTTGGGGCGTTGACGTCTTGTTTTCACTCATTGTTATCGTCTCCTTGGGGTACTGCTTTCGCCCTTAATTCGTGCATCCTGCGTCATGTCCTGCGATAACTGCCGTTCCAGCTTTGCCCACAGCATCCGGCGTGTTCGGATCTGGCAGCGCAACAGCGAGCCGATCGATTGCCCCCGTGTAGTCAAGCCCGCAGAATGCAGCATCATTTCCCACGGGAAAGCAGCCACTCACGCCAAGACATATCGTCAGCATCGTGAATCGCATCGCCAATCTCCTTTGATTTCGTCAACGTGTCTTCCCTGTCCTGTGTCATGGCGTTGCGCCCGCCCTGCCAATAAGCCGCCGCCGCAATCCCGCAAATAAGCGCTATGATCAGCGCCGCGCGTGTCATTTCGCCCAGCCGTGTTTGATCGCCTTCGAATAGAAGAATTCAGTGGCCAGCGAAACGCCCGCCGCGATTGCAACAGCAAGCATACTTACCAAGTCAGCATCCCCAACCGCCAACTCTGCGGCCTCAGACCCGAAGACAAGCCCCGCGCCGTAGCGAATAATAATGCGTGCAAGAGGTGCGAAACTCATATTCAGCCCTTCCGTTTAACAAATAGGGCAACGACGCCCGCGAATAGAGCCGATACCGCAGCCGTGATAAGGGCCGACATGCCAACGAACAGGGTGACGAACAGGGTCACTGTGCCGCCCGCCTGTGGCTTTGAGCCGCCGCGCACTAGCTCGACCACCTGATCCTGCGTTAGCGTGCGCTCTGGCGTCCACACAACACTGCCAGCGGCGTTTGCCATCCAAACTGTTGTCTTCTTGTTTCCGTAGGTTCCGAACGCGAACAATTCTTGTTCTTCTTCACGCCGGGGGATTACCCCGGCGGGGGATCTCCAATTCATCATGGATTTTGCGGCGGCGTTCTTGTCGCCCGCGTTCCATTGCTTGACCCATGTAGCCCTGCCAATGGCTCCGGTATTGTAGTGGAACGATAAGGCTGCATCGAATTCGTGCTGCTGCATTTCCACCGTTACCGCCGCGTTCACCGCGCTGGCGTATGTCTCCAAGTCCCGCGAAAACAATTTGCAGACCTTAGCCAGTTCTGCATCAATATCCGCAGGCATTCCGCGCGGCATTTGCGCCGGGATAGGCTCGCCCGCCCCCGCCGTGTGTCCTATGCCATACGTCCATACGCCAACACTGTCTTTGTATGGAGCCGGTACAATTCCCTCGTGCGCCGATAAAAACGCAATGCCCTTATCTGAAACATTCATATCAGGAACCCACCCGCAGCAGCTTAACGCGCGTATAAACTTCCTGAGTGAAGCCACCTGCAATGCCCGCTGATAGCGTGTTGTCGCAAATCTGATCAATCCGGTATTGCTTGCCCGCAGTAAGAAGCGCACCGCCCGTTGAAACAGACGTATCGCCACCGGACGCCGACGCAACAGCGCCATTCTTGACCAGAACGCTATCAGTTACATTATAGAGCCGGGTTTGGAATTTGCCGCGCCCCGGCGCTGACCACTCGCAAAAACAATTTATGGTCGGCGTAAAACGATTATTTGCAAGGGTAACGCTACTTCCAGAGTTATAGGCGATTGTGGAGAGGTTTCGTTGCGTCCATGTGTCCGACGTTATTGTTTGCGGCGCTGTTCCAATCGCTTTCTGGTCTTCAATTACCGCGATAACGCCCGGAACTTCATCAACAAGATCCTTGACAAGATAACGCGGCGACAAATCCGCCGGGTCATTCTCCCAATCAGCATCAAAGCTCATGGCTCTAGTCGATGCGCCGCCCAGCCCCAATTCTGTGCGAACTTCAGGCGCGGACGCTTGCCCAAGCAATGTGCGCCCAAAGGCGGTCAGTAGGTGGTGGTCTAAGTCGCCATCTGGGTTTGTGTAAACATTTCGATTCCCGCCCATGGCCAAGGCCGACAATTCTTCAAGCCTGTCGTCGTGAGCCTGTACGTTTACGCCGATTTCTACGCCGAGGGCAGTCCTTGCAGCAGATGCCGAAGTTGACCCCGTGCCGCCCGCCACAATCGGTCTTGCTACGTTAAGATCAGCCTCAACGTCAGCCATTGGGACGTTAATGTCAGACGCGCTTGAAGTGTCTCCATCGACAACTGTGCTGCCGGGGGGCAACGAATAAACGCCAGAACCGTTTCTCGACATAAGATTACCTAACTTGATTTATGGGGGGAGGATCGCCATATAGGAAATATGGATATGGTAGATTTAGCAGTCGCAGTAATGTCGGGAAACCTTCTGACGCTTTCAGCGTTTTGGGGCGTCAATCAACTCAACAAAACTGAAAAGGAAACGGGCGACGCCGCAGATGGGCCGTGGCTGGCCTTCGGCGCGGTCGCGTTGCCCGCTATGTTTTTCTTTTTGGTCGTGGCCGGTGACTTCTCGTCACACCCGACCTTTGACGCCATTACGCAAGCCACGAATTGATTTATTGCTGCACCGCAGCGCCGTTGTGACGTAGCAGCTTTTCCGCGATTGCTCGCAACTTGGGGGCCGCTTGTGGCATTTCTTTCATTCCGCCATTGGCGATGATTGCCCTGACAACTTCTGCGTTTTTGCGTGAAAGCGCCTCGGACCCTTTGCGCGCCCCCGCAGCGATGCCCAAGCCCGCCACTGCCCCCAAGGGGCTACCCGTAGCGATGCCGCCGCCGATAGCGCCCAATTGACCTAAACCCCCGCCGACAAGGTTTAAGATTTGCTCAGGAAATGAGCCGTTCACAACGCGCTTCATCACCTTCTTTTCCGCGTCCGAGAAACCACGGCTCAACTTATCGCTGCGCAAGATGCGCTTGAACTGGTTCCGGATGCCTGACGATCCGCCCGAAAGGTAATCTTCGCTCGCGCCTATCGCGTCGTCAATCGTCTGGCTGCGTGACATTTTCGCCCAAGTATCGCGCGCCTTTTCGATAGCGGGGCCAATGGCCTTTGCATCCCCCGCGTCAACGTCGCCGGGCGACAGATTGCGGATGAAGTCGTCAATCCCGCCAATTGCGCTGGACCCAAGCGCCGCGTCTGTGGGGTCTTGCGTGCTGGCTACCGCCCCGGCCTTTCGGCGCAGTCGATCAACGGCCTTGAATGGAAGGGACGCTGTAGGGTCAGCGGCCATTTCGCTATTCATTTCGCCCATGACTTGATTAAAGCGCCCCGCCAAAGGCGTCAATGAACCCGGCCCCGGCAAGTCGTCCATGCCACGGTCCATCATGTCGCTTGAAATGCCGTCAGTTGCGCGCTTGAACGCACTAGGCTTGATTGACACACCCATATCATCGACGGCCTGATATGCTTGGCTACCTTGACGCCTGAGCTGTTCGGTTGTTGGCGCATTTTTGGCTGCTGCTGAAATGGCCCTTTTACCTAGAAGGCTGTTGGCAACCATATTTATGCCCGCGCCCGCGACAGGAATGACCGCGCCAATGCCCGCGCCGACCTTTGCCGCGCTTTTTGCCGCATCAATACGAGGGTCGAAACCGCCTTCACCCTCTGCAAATCCATAAACGCCAGACCCAACGCCGCCCGCGACAGCCGAACCAGCCACACGCCTAGCAAGCCCCGCGCCCTTCATGGCCAAGCCACCGGGGATCATCACGCCCGCAAGCGCGCCGCCAACATCAGCGCCCAATGACAAGGCGGGGTGGCTTTCCTCTAAGTCCGTTTCCTGCTTGCGGTAGAAGTCGCGGCGATCGCCGTAATTTCCGCGCCCTACAGCGGCATCAAACGCCCCTGCGGCCTCGTCACCCACGGCACCGAAAGTCATGGACTCACCGGCCTTGTTTAGCACCGCTGCGCCCGTTTCGCCGTATGACTGCACGCCGTCATCAACGCCAAGGACATTATCCTTCAACCGGCCCCAAAGAGACATGTCAGGTTCGGGCGTCTCGGAAAATTCCATGCTGTCACGGCGGGCTTGCAATTGACGGCGGCGCAGATTTAAGCGGCGTTCTTCAGAGGTCAATATCCTAACTCCTTCATTCTGGCTTCCCACGCATCCATCTCTGTATCGCTAAGGCTACCAATATCAACGGCGTTCATGTCCTTCAGGCTTGCGCCCGAAAACCCGGCGTCTGGGGGAGGGGGTGGCCGATTTCCTTCCCCATGAATAATATCCATGTAAATTTCGTTCACACGGCGCAGATTCCACGAAAGGTCTTCCGGTGAAAGGTCTTGCTCAAGATTACCAAGGACAGATTGTAGAAGCTCCATTTCTGTAGTGTTGATTGCACCCAAAGCGCCGCCTGTTTTTGACGCATCGCGCATTTGCTGCAATCTATCGAAACCAACATTTGCCTTGATTGTCTGTAGAACGCCGCTAAGGCTCTTGGCTTGTGTCCCGGGAACACCTTTTAGGATAGCACCTAAGCCCGTTGTCCATGATGGATCTTTTTCGATGATACCTAATGCGCGGCTAATATCTTTCGTGACGACAGCGACGGACCTCTCCTTGTTCGCCTCTGCTACTGCATCGTTTTCCGAAGTGTCTTTCGGCCCTCCCGGAATAGCCACCATTCGATACCCCGAAGGCTGGCGATCATCCTTGATTAAGGCGTATCCTTGCGGAATCGCCCCTATATCTGGCTGGCTCTGGCCCAAGTTATTCACTGTCACGCCACCGCCGCCAACCCTGGATACCTTCCCATCAGGAGAAACTTGGAATGCACCCTCCCCTAGACCATTCGCCACCGCTTCATCGGGAGAGAGAAGGCGATAACCCGGTTCTGGCTCCGGGTTGCTGTCTTGGCGATAATCAAGCTCTGCTTGTTTTAGTTTAACCGCGTCCATCGGATCAACTACGGGGTTTTGTATCGCGTCGATTTCCATCTGCATTTTTTTCATCTGCATCTGGCGCATAGGGTCCGACGCCTGCATCTGGCGCTGCAACAATTGATTGATAACTGCCTTTTGACCGGGGCTTGCGTAAGGGTCGTTTGCGATTTCGGACATTTTCATAATTGTGGCTTGGTCCATGCCGCCACTGCTGGCAGTCTTCACGCCACCAGAACCGCCCGCGCCGCCAATGTTGCTAACGAAGTTGCGCCCATAGTCACCAATAGTCAGACGGCCATGAACATCTGATCGTGAGGTCTTACCTACCCCGCCGTCGCCGCCAAACCATGCTTGGGCGGCACCTTCTTCACCATATTTCTCAACGTAGCCACCGAATTTATGGTCAAATATAGCATCCTGAATATCAGGGTTTTTCATGAATTCGTCAGCAGTAACTTCACGTCCAAGTGCAGCTTTAGACCACTGAGGAAGGTTGGCTTCCATGATCTGATAACGACCAAGAGCGCGACCCAACTTCTCATTTGTTGCGCCAACAGCGTCATAACCACCAGAACCATCGCTTTCGATTGCGGCTATCCCATCACGATATTTTACTTGAGTATTTGAACCGGAACTCCCCATATCCAAGCCTGACGCGGGGTCAACATTGCCCTCTGGTGCCGGTCCTGTCTGCGCGGTCGGATACATCGCATCATTGGGGTTAGGCGCAGGAGCGCTGCCGAATGAAGTAGAGCCAGCCGCGCCGTAATCGCCAGACCCGCCAAGAGCGCCCAAAATGCCGCCCCACTTGTCGTCAAATGCCGAACGGTTTTCCTTGTCGGCGGCGTCTGCGCGCTTATTAATGCCCCGAATCATTAGCGCTTGGCCGACAGCGTGTAGACCCTCGCCAACATTGCGCGGCGTCTGGGACGCATTGCGCGCCAGTAGGGCGTTAGCAACCTTGCGTTTGCGTTGCACGTCCTCGTAGGTCATGCCCGTGTTACCGCCGAAAATGGTGCTCATTCGAACAACCCTCCACTAATCGCGCTTGCGCCCAAGCCGAACAGACCGCCCATTAGGGAGTTTTTCTGCGCCATTTGTGCGTTATAGCCCTGCATTTGCTGCCCGTAGTTTTGATTGATTAAGCCAGCCACGTCAGTTGTTGCCGCGCCGCCCTGTTGGTTCATTGAAACATTGGGGTTTTGCACCTGCGAACCGTTCAAAAGGCCAATGATCTGATTGATTGGCATGTTGACTTCCGCCGCAGCCTGACCGCGACCGGTTAGCGCCAACTGATTATAGGCATCGTTTTCGGTCTGGCCAAACTGGTCCATTTCAGTCTGCCACGCCTCGGAGCCTGCCGTAATGCCTTGGTTTGCCAGCCGCGCTTGCAAGTCATCCCTGCCGCGCTCAAATCTTGGATCAAGCCGCTTTGAACCAAGCTCGTCTAGGTTGGCGGAAATTCTATCTGTTTCGGCTTCTGTTCCCGGCAGGTAATCCCGCAAGAACGCTGAACGCTCCCGCGCCGTCGCTGCCAAATTTAACTCGGCTGCCTGACTGTTATCAAGCGTCCGCTGCTGCGTGTTGTTTAGCGTTGTCGTCGCAGTCGTGCGGGGAATTTCGTATTCTGTACCGTCTGGCCCCGTGAATGTCTCATAGCCGTTATTGGTGTATTCAAGGTTGCCGTATGGCGTCACCTGATCCACGTTGCCCATGACATTATTGGCGATAGCCGTGCCGACATTTGTGCCGGTCTGTGCGCCCGCAGTCGCAATGGGGTCAGGCGGCGTTGGCGCGTCTGGCTTGCTAAATAGACCCATTATTAAACCTCGATTTTTCCCATTGCTCGCGGCTAAACGTCACGATGCAACCGGATTCTTTGTGACCGTAAAGGCCGGGGATTATGTATTCATCAGCGCCGATAGCGGCCCAAAACCGCCGCGCGCGTGTGTTCGTTTCAGAATGCCTAGCGAGAACCAACCGGCAGAAGCCAAAGGGGTATGCAAACAGCTCTGATAAAATGCTGCGTGTTGCCCATTTCGGGGAAATCGCAGCAACCGATACTTCTATTGTCTCGCACTCTGGCGACCAATCGTGACAAACCACGCCGCCGATTAGATCGCCCTTTGATACAACCCCGAAAGATTGGTTGTTGCCGAATGCTCTACCGTTCGGACAGGCTCGCTCTGCGACCCAAGCCGCAACTGCGTCACTTTCGCCATAAAGGACGTTCAAAGTGCATAGCCGCCTTCTGAGCGCAGCCGCGTGACGGTAATTTCAAACACAACGGCAACGTCTTGGTTACTTGTGATAGCTAGGCCGGGGGCGGTCGCGTATCCGTTGGCAAAAACAGACTGCCACGAGGTGTAGGACGTTAGGTTGGTGGTTTCCCCCCAAACGAAAGACCCCCATTCGCCTTGGCCCCATTCGCCAGTGCTATCCGCAAGCGTTACGCTTGGCGCTGTAACGTCTGTGATGTTGTAATCACCAAAGGCCAACAGATCGAAATCAAGCTCTTGCGTTGCCTTGTAAGTGACGCCGACCGAATTTGCCGAAGTCAGGCTTTCAGAGTGCTTGAACTTCCCGACATAAACGCCCGTGTATTGTTCCCCGTCATCGCTTCCTGTTGAGTCGGCCAAGAAAACGCAACCGCTTTCCGATCCGAAATACAGGCGGTCATCAAAGATAGCGGAACAGCGAACGTCCCAGCCCGTGATGCGCGACCATGCGCCAGTGTTGGCATTGGAAACGAATGAAACTGGCTTTCTTTCCGTCGCAGCACCCGTCCCGACAAGCAGAAAGCCCGCCGACTGCCACAGGGTTGCAGACGTGGGGAACGTCCCGCCCGACGACATAGCAGCCTTCCAAGCGTCTTCTATGGGGTAACTGATCGAGTCCAACCGCAACGCGGCCCTATCTTTTCGCACCGCAGATGAAATCGGGATAATTCCGTCCCTTGTTACGACAGCAAGATCCCCGCCCGCCTTGAAATATGAATGCTTATTCATGGGTATTCCAATGTCATAAACACCAGATAGCCCCCACGTCACCGCAGACGCCGGGTTTGTTCCCTCGTAAACAGCCACTTCGCCGTTATCGCTGACAAACAGGCAAACATCGTCAAGGCCAGACCCGCTATCAAGGGACCATGTAGCCCCGAAAAGAAGCGTCCCACCGCGCCGAAACACCGAACCCATGTTTAGCTCTGCGGCATCGCCGCCAATACTCTTGGGGTCCAAATACCAAGCGGATTGCGTTCCAACTTCAACGAAAAACACGCGCTCTTTGAATGTCCACACCTGAGACAAATCAGCTTCGGAAACATTGTTTACGGCCAAGTCTGAAAACGTGGTGCCGTTGTAGGTAAACCCAACATCAGTCCCGTTGACGCCTATCAAGAACACCCCGCCCGCCGTGCTTAGTTGCGTTGTGGACCAGTCGCCGCTGGTGGTGCCTGTTTTAACAGCCCCGCCCGCAATGTCCGAAATATCAAATATATCGCCGTCAGTCGCACCAAAGAGGGTATCGACGCTCCCGCTGTTATACGAAAATAACTGTTCAACCGATGCGCCAAGGTCGCCAACCCGTTGCTTGCCGCCGCGCAACCTTGCGCCCTCAGCCGTGACAACGAAATTGTCTAAAACTTCGGCTTGGTCGGCTGTAGCCGCGCCCAAGTTGCCAGTCTGTACCCAACCCTTTGTGGGGGCGGGGTACAGGTTGGTGCTCGTTGCAGGAACGCGCCGCTCTGACGCCCGCCCAAACATCAGCTTGCCGGGATATGCGACGGAACCAAGTCCTGCCATCGCACCGTTCTATCAGGCTCACCAAACGACACTGTGCGCCGCGCTCTGGTATCGTTGCTCAGGCGCGAAACAAGCGCCTCATACTCGTTAAACTTGTCGATATAGGGCAAGCCCCTGCGTTCTCTAAACCGCCAAACCGTTCCGCTTTCAACGACACGGCGCGGCAGGATCAGAACATCGTCTTCACTGGTCAGCATCGAACCAACAACGCCAGCGGCGCTCGCCATCCAGTTGTCAGACACATAATTCAAAACGATTTCCACGGAAGCGGAAGGTGCGTTGAAAAACGATATTGTGTGATTTCCCTCGAAACCGCTGATGCGGTAATAGCGAACAACGCCCGCCGTCCCGGTGTCCTTGATGAATTCCCAATCGCCGTCAACACCAATAGGAACGCACGGGCGATCCTGAGAAACATCGTAAACCGTGTTTTCGCTGCGTTGCAGCCGCTTGAAGTCGGCTGGCAATGCGTATGTCTCGGCGTCCGTTCCTGCAATGACAACCCGCCCAGAAATTGGCGTCGGCAAATCCACGCGGTCGGATATGTCGGTCAAGGTGTCTAAAAGGAAATCATCGCGCAATTCAACATGGTCAGCGCGCGTTGCTGACACCCAAGAGGGAGGCGCAGTAACGCTGCACTGGCGCGCGATCCGGTTTAGCGCCTCCACAATGGTTGTCATGCTGCGCTAGCCTCTTGTTGCTTTGGCTTGGCACGCGGGGTCTTCTCGGCCTGCGCTTCAAGCATTTCGGTCATGGCCATCATGCGTTCCTCTAGGTCCGCAATCTTCTTGTCTTTGTCTGCGCTATCCGCACCTTCAAGGAATTCCTTCGCCAGCTTCGGCAATTGCCGCGCGTTTGGCATCGGTAGCTTGGTGAATGCGCTTTCAGACATATCGCGCACGTCTTCAACAGTGCGAATGCTCATGTTTCGCAGAAGGTCCGCTTGATCCGGGGTAACGCCCGACCATGCCGCAAGGGGTGTCCCGTTTTCGGGGATTTCCGTGCCCGCCTTCCATGCCTTGTAGGCTGGTTCGATCACAGTCCAGCGCGCAAACATTGCAACATGCGTGTCTGCGTTGCGGTCCCGGTCGTCAAGCGTCACTGGTGGCCGCAGCTTTTCAACGCGGTGCCAAGTCTGTGTTTTTAAATGCGCCTCACCAGATGGTGCAAGCCGCACCCAATCCACTGGCTTTTTCTTGGCGTAATCAGTTTTGAATTCTACTGCTCGAATGCTCATGTTTTTCCGTCTTTCCAGAGGGGGATGGGGTAGCGGGGCCATGACAGCCCCACCGCGATTTTAGGTTCCGTTGCCGAGGTTCTTTTCCATCGCCCAGAACTGTTCACCATTAACAACGGTGACACCCGGAGGCGCGCGGAAACCGCCCGTACCCGCTGCAGCCGTCATGGCTGGCTCTGTGATGGTTACTTCCCGACCAGCGGCAAGCGAGGCAATGTCAGCGCTGGCTTGAACCAGAACATACTTTTTGCCGTTTGTGCCGAGCACGGTATTGCCAAGAGCAAATTCCTTGCCCCCGACAGCTTCTTGGATACCGTCAACATTTGTTCCAACGGTTCCGGTTGCAAGTGCAGTCATCGCATAATCTCCTTTATGCTGCGTCGAACAGGACGCCCTGCAAGTCGCGGTTTGTGCAGACCATGTTGCCCATCCAGTACATCGGAATCACAACAGCATCTTGGTTCACAGGCTTCTTTTCTTCGTCAGCGGTCCACTGCGCTTCCTTGTGCTGGACAAGGTACAGGTAATCGCTGTTGCAGAAGTAAGCCTTCTCGTCGGTTGTTCCAAAGTTCGTATTGTCATCGAAAACAACGTCTGCGGTCTTGTACTTCAA
>Ga0209336_10001578_pt1 | contig 11088 bp, 17 predicted proteins | sample LinPmetageLP32_FD_184042 | JGI IMG/M metagenome (GOLD analysis project Ga0209336, IMG submission 184042) | Marine viral communities from the Pacific Ocean - LP-32 (SPAdes) (version 2) | ecosystem: Environmental > Aquatic > Marine > Oceanic | place: Pacific Ocean | collected 2009-08-23 | reverse complement strand
TGTATCTGAGCTTAATGCAGTAGAACCTATAGCTACATTATAATCTGCGTCAGTTAAAGCGTCACCAGTAAGGCCACCTATGAGGGTATTGTATATGCCTGTTGTGACTGCTGCTCCTGCTTGATAACCTACCGCTACATTGTGAGAATCCGTAGCTGTTGTGAAGTTTTGAACGTTTAACGCTTCATACCCAATAGCAGTTGATTTACTGCCCAGAGTATCTACGGATAAAGCCGCCCTACCTACTACTGTATTAAAGTCAGCATCAGTGAGTGCATCTCCTGATAATCCACCTATAAGTGTGTTACCTACACCTGTGGTGACTGCTGTTCCTGCATTGTAACCTACAGCAGTATTGTAAGTATCTGTTGCAGTTGTAAAGTTTTGAGCAGATAGTGCGCCATATCCAATAGCTACAGTCCTACTACCTAGTGTATCGGTGTCTAATGTAAACATCCCAAGAGCCACATTAAAATCTGCATTAGTTAAACTATTACCTGAGTGACTACCAATTAATGTGTTTCTTACTCCAGTAGTAAGTTCCAGACCACTTGTATATCCAACCGCAGTATTAAAAGCATCAATACCTGCGTTAAGTGTTTTTAGGGCTTGATAACCAATAGCTACGTTGTCTCCATGAGCATCTTCTGTAGACAGTGCTTCAAATCCAATGGCTGTATTGTTATCACCCGTAGTCAAAGCAGTACCTGCCTCATCGCCCACAACCACGTTGTAGTTACCGCCAGAGGTAATGCTGTTACCTGCATTTACACCTGCTACAAAGTTTGATGTACCTGCTGTGCTTGTAGAAAAACTTGAGAGTGAAAGATTACTAAACGCCTCTACAACCGCAGCACCTGATCCTGCACCATCTAAATAAACGGCTTTAACTGCACTGTTAGGGATCGTTACATTAGCACCAGAACCTTGACTAATAATTATGTTATATGGACCACTTGACCCAGAGTCAGTTGTTGCATTTTCTATAAAATAAAGTTTATTAACAGTATTTGGTCCAATAGTTACTGTACAGTCCGAATCTAGTGCACCTGTGTATTTAACATACATAGCTCTGACAGGATCTGTAGAACCATCAGCAATAGTTGAGGTATGTGTATCAGCGTTTGTTGTTATAGCTTCTGTGCCAAAGCCTAGAGCCTCTCCGATTAATTCAAGGTTCGTATTAGTGACAGTTCCCCATGTACCTGAGTTGTCACCAGTTCCCATCTCACTGAGTCGGAGATCATTTACATAGGTAATTGCCATATTAGTCGATCCTTACTATTGCATTGCTTGCTGTTGCTGCAGGGAACACGATCTTGAAAGTTCCTCCTGAAACTGTGAAATCACCACCAAAGTCCAGAACTGCTATTGCACCTCTAGCGTTCGATGAAGCATCACCCAGCGTTTTGTTATAAATTAATGCACCTCGTGCTGTAAATGTAGCTGATGTCCATTCTGGGTCAGCTGCATCAAAAACACCACTTGTACTGTTTTCAGTAACAGCTTTACTCGCAAGAGCATTACCTGCTGTGGTGTATCCGTTTCCGTTCGCAACTTCACCAGATGTTACATATCCATCTGTTGCTGCACCCAAACTCGCTGAGCTGGTGTAAAGTGCTATGTAGATGTTGTCTGAGTCTAGATGATGGTCACCTAGTAAAACATCCTTTTTAAACAATGTGCACATTGCTTGACTTATTGCCATGGTTATATACCTCCGTTATATTCTGCTGCATAGTCTCTGCTCATCTCTTGAACGAACAGCTGAACAGCCTCATCAAATTGTGCTTTATATAGTTGTAGCGTTTCTCCAGCCTTAAGGAAAGCAGAAGTTTCATAAAGTGCTGCTGCTAATAAAACTGCAGGAGCATTCGTATCGACCCAAGTATTTGCATTGCTAGAACTCAAACCTGTTTCCGGAGCAATAAAATCAACTTGGTAAGCAAGAGTCGCATCAGGAGTTGGAGCCAGTGTTATAACTGTTCCGGAAGTTCCTGCGTTTTTCGTGCTATACATTATTGGTGTTCCAGTCGTACTTGACTTTGGCCAATAATCTCTTAAATAAGAATCAATTCTGTGATTCAAATAATTAACATTGCTACTGCTATCAGTAACTGAAACTTGTCTTATCATTCTTGCTGTGGCAACTGTATAATCAAAAGTCCCGACGACAAGATTGCCAGTCGTTACTTTTCTAAAACAAGGAAGATTAGGCAGTCTTTGGAAAACCATCTCTTCAGCCTGAGCAATTATAGTGTCTATTGAATTAGTAAGCTCTGTTGAGTCATCCTCTACAAAATTCTGTATGTTTGCTTTTAAAGTTGTGTAACTCATTATTGACCCCAAGCTCCTTCATTCCAAGCCGACTCACCCCAACCTTGGTTGACCAATACATTAGTGGCATTCCCAACACCACCTGTACCAGCAACACCTGTTTCAACTGCAGCCCCGAGACCAACTTCAGCACCAACACCACCTGTGCCAGCAACTCCAGACTCAGGGATAGAAATTTGTATAACTTCATCATTTGATTCGCCGTGATTACCTGTTGCTCCAGTGCCAGCAACTCCTGCTTCATTTATAATAGCTTCAACAACTTCTGTACCTACTGCCCCAGTACCTGCCACACCTGCTTCAGCTATAGAAAGCTCAAGTGCTTCTGTGCCGACAGCACCAGTGCCAGCCAAACCTGTTGCATTGAACTCTTGGTCAAGAGTTATTCCAGGAGATGTTGCTGGAGTGGTTCCTAGAGTATTAAGCTTGCCACCCATGCCTGAATGACTTGTGCAATAATAGTAAAGTGTCGGTGCACTTGCTGCAACTGTTATTTCGGTGTATGCTCCTGAACTTCCTGGAGTGCCATTAGTTGTAACCCCAGTTGTATACTCTGAACCACCACTATGAGAACCACCAGAAGTTGTTGAGAATCTCAAAGGATGACCACTATTAGAAGAATCAGACTGGTCGAATCTATATGTTTTTGTTTCTGTCATGCTTATTGTCGGAGCAGGACCACCAGTGTCGATGTAATATTTATTCCCACTTCCTGGATTCGCAACAGTAATGCCAAAAGAAATTGTTCCAGAGGCTGGTGTTAAAGCAGTTCCACCAAGCTCATCATTCTCTTCAGAATAATAATTTAATGTTGGTGAACTTGAATCGACAGTTATTTCTGTGTAAGCACTAGGGAATCCAGGAGTTCCGTTGGTTGTTACTCCTGTGGTATATTCAGAACCTCCACTGTGAGTGCCTCCAGAAGTTGTGCTAAATCTGAATGCATTGCCTAAATTAGAAGAGTCTGACTGATCGAATCTATATGTTTGACCTTCTTGCAAATAAAGTTGTTGCTGAAGAACAGAGTCAATATAAAATCTGTCTCCTGATCCTGGAGCAACAGTTAAAGAATAACCTACATAAGAAACTGAAGTCTGAACTGATACACCACCAATTCCAGGAACACCTGATGCATTTATAACAGTTATAATCTGGGGAGTAGTGCTGCCAACAGCTCCTGTTCCAGCAGAACCTGTTGCATTTGCATTAACATTTTGTACAAGGTCTGGTCTGTCTATTAAACCAGACCTCCCATGTCCAGGACAGCCAACTGGTGGTCTGTCTTGTATCGGTGTGAATGGATCAAAAGCATAGCCAATATAAATTACAACATCTTCTTGGCTTTGCCCAGTCGATCTTGGTTGGAAAAGCTGCTGAGCATCTATAACATTTTTGGCAGGAGTTAGCTGTGGGTGTTTTGGTTCCCACTCATCAGGTGCAACACGCAAACCATCCCAAGTGGTTTTTAACTGAGTATAACGAACTCTTTGCCCACCTCGGTCGCTTATCGCATATGATTTTTTGCCTTTTGCATATTTCGCCATGTTATACCAAATTCAATGCGGTTGGTTGAACTCTTAAACTTACACCATCATTGTCGGAAGATGCTGCAAAATTAAAAGCTCGTTCGTAAAGTTCGTTTAATAATTGAAATCTATCAGGTGCATATTTAATAGATAACTTGGCTGCAAGTCCAGCGGAAATACAATCGCTCCAACGATAAGGAACGTCTGTGTCTTGATTAGAGGCTGTTATATCATCAAGTTGATTTACTGCCCAATAATTTAAAGTATATGTTTTATCAGGAACATTCCAGAAATAAATAACAGGAGTATATTGCTTATCAAGCATGTACTGGCTTGGCTTGCCTTGAGTTGTTTTATTCGGGATCTGGTTGTATTCGGATATTGTAACTCGATTTATTGTTTGATCTGTTGAGCCTTCTCTTATTACAGCATCGATAATATCTATTGTTCCTGCTGGTAAAGTATAAGAGGTTGTCCCGCCAGCTAATGTTAGAGTGTTTTGAGTTACTGCCCAATAATTAATACCTCTATTCGCAAATTCCGAGAACAATAAATTTAAACTTCGTCGAGCGGAAACAGCCTGATCCCCTGTTCGAGTTTGCGGATCTATCCCGCAACGCTCATAGGCTTCGGTTATTACCTCTTCAACATCTGGTCTAAATGCTACTGTTCCGGAAAGTGCCATTAATACTGTTTAATCCCTCTAATAACAACTTGATATGCATCACCTGCTGCACCAGCACCAGTTGTTGTAAATTTAATATCACCAGTTCCATTTGCACCATAACTTGAACTTGTTGGTAAACCACCAAACTTAGAGAAGTCTTGGTATCCAGACTGACCCTCGTCAAGGTGCAGGATTATTATGTCTGTGTCAGCATCTGCAAGAACCTCAACGGTCATTGCTTTAATAACCCACCAACACTCTGCGATCATAATTCCTGTGCAAGCATTACCATTTGCATCTGCAGTTAATCCAGAAACATCTATTTTTAAAACTGCACTTTCATCGCCTGTGTCGACATATTGATACTGAAAAGCAAAAATAACTTCACGAGAACTTTCTGAAATTTTGGTTGAAGTCGTAAGATCTGCCATTAATTTCTCCTAAATTATAGGTGGGATTTGCACCCACCAACTAATTTTATGTGACGTTGTTGCTTTGAGCATAAACAACCGTCACAGCACCAACACCATTGCCTGTGTTAGCTGTGGTCACGATCAACCTATGATCGCCTGTGCCTGTGTTGAGCCACTTGGATGTGCGAGTTGCATCTGTTCCAGGACTAGCAGCGACAATCCCGACGGCATTGCCTTGGATTGCTCCAGCAGCAGTCAGAGAGGTTGCCGCACCAACACCACCAAGGCCAAGAGTCGTTGCCCCACCACTCCAAGCTGTGGTCACAGTGACATCAATGGATATCAGCTGGCTGTTTGGTGGGATTATGATGTCTGTTGTTGTGGTCGTGGCAGTCTGGTCAATCGCATCTGTCTGAGAAAGAACAGCAAAGCCTGTGTTCTTCATATCAGAACCGACTGTTGTGCCTGTTGTTACTTTGATTGGTCCAGCTTTGACTGGTCCTGAAAAAGTTGTATTAGCCATGTAATATCTCCTTGTCGTGGCTAGAGTCAGCTTGCGCTGTCAAGTTGATAGGAAAGAGGGGAGACAATCTCCCCTCCATAATTTTTATGCAGCACCTTCTGTGCCGAAGATTCCACGCCAGTCAGTAACACCGAAAGAATAACGCTCACGCACTTTGTAGCGAACATTACCAGTTTCGAAATCACCTTCCATGCCTTTTTTCATAGGCGAGCGTTGGAACATTTTCATGCCATCAGGAACATCTGTCTGAACAAAGAACGCATCTGAGTCAGTTAGACGACGCATAATATGATATCCTTTCGGCAGATAACCGCCTGATTTGATAGCATTGATGTCGTTGTCCGCTGTACCTGTGCGAAGCTGTGATTCTAACAAACGCTCTGCAACAAAGGTGTAAGCAGTTGGAATAATCAACTGTGTACCTTGCGCAGCAATCCGTAGTCCACGGTCGTCTTTCATATCCGAGATTTGGATAAGGATAGACTCGAGTGAAGTTTCAGATAAGTCTGCAGCAGTTGCTAACACATTAGACTGAACGCCAGCGGTGGTTGGGTGAGATGCACTTAAAAGTACAACACCGTCGCCACCATTAAAACCAGCAGTCTGTGCATTATTTAAAACATTCGCAGCTTTTATCTCTTTAGTAGAAGCCATTGAGCGTGCGAGTGCTTTAGTATAGCGTGATGCAATCGAACCATACTGACCATCCTCTTCAGCTTCCTCAGTAATTGAGAATGCCAAAGCAACAGTTTCGTGCTGATAACGTGCAGTCCATTGCTGACTACCAGTATCATACGAAATTGCTGCACCTTCATCTTTAGTTGGTGCAGAGCCAAAACCTTGCAACAATACATCTTCTTCAAAAGCCTTACTTGAGCTGTTAGAAGAAAAGACTGCTGAGTATTCTGGGGGATAGCTGTCGTATTCAAGACCGAAAAGAGTATTCAGTCCTGGCTCGAGCATTTTAGCAAATTGTGCTCTATTCATAGCCATTATTCATACCCTCCTATATACCAGCAACATTCGTGCCAAGAATATGCTCGTTAATAAGCACCTCCATGACAGCGTTTGCGCCAAATGCGTTGTCTGGACCTTCCCACAAACCAATGATTTTGCAAGTAGCAATACCTGCAGCCATTGTTCCGCTTATTTCAAATCCAGATTGTCCAGTTACAGTTGAACCTGCCCCAGCAACAACATCAGCACAATTACCGATATTAGTCTGAGCAGGAGTTCCTGCACTTTGAACCTTAAACACAGTATATGGATCATCATATACATATGCGATGATGTCTGTAGCGACTGTGCCCGAAGGCCAGTATTCACTATAAACGTAAGAACCATCTGATGCGGTATAAGAAACCCCAGCAAAGACACCAATATTATTAGTTTCTGTTGCAGTGTGCGGAGTAAGCAAACCAGTATTGATCAGAATAACTAAGTCACCTGTGAAGATGTTCTCAGCAAGACCCGAAGCAATCGTGTACTTATTCGTGCGAGGTGCATTACCACTCATATGGCGAATTGGGACAAACCCAAAGGCTGCATCAACATTAGCCATTATTCGCTCCTTTCAGCGTAAAGTTAATCTTCCATAACAGAGAGATCCCTGCCACGGCTCGAAGAGGACTTCCGTTCTTGATAGATTGGTTGTCCGTTATTTCGTCCTAATGCCTCGAGATCTCCTGCAACTGATTCGTTTGCTTCGATACTACGATTATGGTAGTATTCTTTCATTGCTCTATGCTTTTCTTTAGGCATTTCGCAAAGTAACATTCCTTCAATTCCAATTGACCCTGCCCACTGACCATGATTGATCGTCGGAAACAACGGATCTTTCACACTATCAGCTTTGCGAGGTTCCCAGCCTTCACGCATACGTTTATACACGTTATCTGGGGTTTCTTTACCCTGAATCGAGGTAGCTATCCATCGTTGGGTGTATCCTGGACGAGGTTCTGGAGCATCCAACAATGATGGTGGTTTCCACGCAGTATCTGGGCGACTTTGCTCATTACGAGTGGAGTTTCGAGTTTCGTTTGCACGCACGTTTCTTTTCTCAGTCATGACTGGCTCCTTTGCTGACGCCTAATTTCGGCTTCATATTTTTTAAGACCTGATTCGTCTGTAATTCCAAGTTCACGAGCCATCCTAAGTTGTTCCTGCGACATACGCACTCTATTGCCCTTATAAGATGAACCGCCTGTAGTTGGCGCAACTGGTTGTCTACTTTTTGTTCTTGTCTTAGACGGACTTGATCCTGAGTTTAGCTCAGGAAACACTTTTTGTAAACGATTATTAAGAACGTCGTAATATTCGTCTGAATCTTTGTCATATCCTTCTATATCTAACTGAACATCTATAGATCTTGCAGCAGCAGTTTCTCGCTCAAAACCATTGGAATTGAACCAACGATTCTTTTCCCACCAATCCATTGCTTTTCTAGGTGCTGGATTCTGCGCAACCTGTTGAGCTCTGCCAACTGTTGGTGATGAGGCTCGCTGAGCACTTTGTTGCTTTTGCATTTCAGCAATTCGCATCGCAGCACGCATATCTGCCATCTGCTCTTGGAAATTTACCTGAGCTTCAGTGTCACCTTCTTCAACTGCTTTGGTCAATGCAGCCTTAGTTTGCGCATAGCGTTGATTAAACGCTTGTTCATTACTTTTGACCGAACCTTGCTCTAAACGAGCGAGCCTTGCACTTAATTGTGCATTTTGCTCTTGTATTTGCTGAGTTTGTATCTCTGCCTCTCGCCTTTGGTCAACAAGTTTTTTGATTCGCTTTTGAACCTTTGGACCATAGTCGTCCTCTTGCTGCTCTTGCTCTGTTGCTTTTTCCTCAGCAACATCTTTAGCTTCTTCAGCAGGATCATCAGTTATCTCGATTTGAAAATCTTCAGGCTCTCCTTTTGCCTTTTTAATTTCCTCTTCGATTTCATTAACTACATCTTCATTTGCCATGGTAGCGTCCTTCCAAGTTATGTCGCTAAATATGCGGTGACTTCAGCTTCTTCCGGAAGAATCGACGTTAATTCGTCGTCGTTCAGTAAAAGAAATCTAACACCATTAATTGTTACTTTCTGGCCAGCATATTTGCCATAAGTAACACGATTGCCAGCTACAGGAGTATTCATTTTCCAAGCTGTACCAGAGTCTCTGTCTCTAAAAGCAAGATCACCCATAGATGCAATTCGACCATGAGCAGTTAAATACTCCTCGTTGTCTTTAGAAACACTAGGAAGATGTATTCCACCTTTTGTTTTCATTTGCACTTGATGGGGTTGAACTAAAACTTTCCAATTCAGGGGAACTGGTAGTTGGTCAGTTGTGACCGTTGAGTCTGTGGCTTCGTCTTTATATTCATGCTGATGAGACATGTTAATCATCCTTTTCTAGTTTTTTTAATGTTTCGCCGATAATCTCAGAGGCTTGTTCTAAACCTTCCGCAATACCGACGTTCTTTTGATATGACTCAAAGTCGGAAACCCGACCTTGAATCAAGCTTTCAGCTATTTCTAGCCTTTTCTCCCTCAGATTCTTTTTTATCTGATTGAGTAGATCTGTTACTGTCATTTTTGACACCTCCTGACATAGAAACGCCAGTTACAAAAATGGTAACATCTTTCTTTTCATCTGACATTAATATCCTTTCTTTTTCATCATTTTTTTCTTTTTGGCCATAGGCTTCTTCTTGCCTTTCATAGCCATTTTCTTCATAGGCTTCTTTTTACCATACATTGACTTTCCTCCTTTCATTAGTTTGCCGAAATTAGTTCTGTTCATCTTCGCCTCCTGGAATAAAAGGCAAAGCACCAAACATCGATAAAAACTTAAATAGGTCTTTTGAGCTTCCTATTTTTTTACCACCTTCGCCTTCCATCTGCATAGGACTTACTTCTGTATAAACGTCCGAAGGTTTTCCTGTTTTGCTCATAACTTGTTGGTTTCTAAAATATGGTGTAACTTTAACGAGAGATTGTAAAGCTCCAACTTTTTCCATAGCTCTATTTCTATGACGACCATCATGACCAACGAACTGAGCAACATTTTCCTTAGGAACATCATATTCTAAAAAAGGAATATTGTCTTCAGGATTATTTAAAGGAATGCCAGACTCTATTTCAGCAGCATACTGGTCGACTGTTTTTTGCATTTGCTTTGCGACAGCTGGGTCTGCTGTATCTATTTGGGCAGCAATTTTCCTAAATGTTTCTGGCTCTATTATTGCCAAGTCAGCTTGAGCTCTATTGGCTTGCTCTAAACTTTCTAAAATCGCAGTTGGTTCGTAAAGACTAAAGGCTTGTGGAAACTCTTTTTCTAGATTAATTAATTTTTCTCCCATTCGCTCAGCAAGTTCGTCAGCTGGCTTGCCTAGCTTACTCGCCAAAGAAGCCACCCATCTAAAGGCTTCGTCCCCTAGTTCAGCTAATATCCTGCCTTTACCCATTAAAATTTCTCCACTGGCAAAGCACCAATATTGCCAGATAATTTAGAGGCAAGAGAGCTAAAAAAATTTCTCGCTGGCTTTGTTAAAAGTTTTATTCCAGGAACCATCTCCGCAGCACCAAATCCTAAGTCTAAAGCAGCTTCTCCATAGTCACCTCGCTGAAAAGCTCTTGATCCTTCTTGTATAACGAGCGGTAAAGCAAGAGGTGTTAAATCTAAAAGACCAATGTTGTCTATTAAATTATCAGCACGCAAGTCCCCAACTAACATGTTTTTGCCTCTGTCGTCGACTCCGATAAAATCTAGTGCACCTCTAACTTTGTCTCTATATGTTGGACCACTTAAAAATTCTGCATCTGGTGGAACAGTTATAAATTCAGCTTTAGATGCAGCCTTTTTACCTTCTTCAAAAAGATCTGCCACTATACTTGACCTGCGGAAAGTTCACGAGCCAGCATCTTTAAAGTTTCCATAAAGCTCTTGTCTAGTTCTTTTGCAGCTTTTGCGAACTCTTTAGGAGAGATCTCGTCGGACTTAATTCCTCTGCGTTCTAAAAAACTTTTTGCAGCTCTTATCTCTGCTTGTGCTACTTTTTTAATCGCTGCTCGTGCCATAATTAACCTTTTATCTTTTTAGTAATGTATAAGACAGCAGCATAAACGACAAGCCCAAAAACTGTGGCAACACCAATATCTACTAAATGCTCACGCATGTGGTAAATAAATTCTATGCCAGCTTCTACATCACTCATGTTACCACCTTCGCTAATGGTAATGTTTTTTGTGCCAGTAAAAGTTTCTATCGTTTGTTCCATTATCTAGCATCCGAGTGGATCGGGGATCTTGTAAGATACTCCAACGTGCTTTCTAAGGTTTTAACACGAGCCTGAACTCTAATTATTTCCATCATATGACCAGCCATGCCTCCCATATCATCATTAATAATGTCTATGTCTTCCCAGATCTCATTGTCGCCTTCTTCCATGTCCTCATAAAATTCTGCGATAATATCTATCATTTTTTCGATATTTTCTTTATTCTGCTCTACATCCCTAATTAGATTAGTTTTATCGGTAGCGTTATTCTCAACAGTTAAGATATTTACTGTCTCCTCCAACCCCGATATTGTACTAGCTTGCTGGGCAGTCCACCAAATAAAACCACCGATTTGAAGT
>Ga0209336_10001575_pt1 | contig 11096 bp, 11 predicted proteins | sample LinPmetageLP32_FD_184042 | JGI IMG/M metagenome (GOLD analysis project Ga0209336, IMG submission 184042) | Marine viral communities from the Pacific Ocean - LP-32 (SPAdes) (version 2) | ecosystem: Environmental > Aquatic > Marine > Oceanic | place: Pacific Ocean | collected 2009-08-23 | reverse complement strand
GGAACAATTAAATATAACACATAATAATATATATTAATATATCGTTTAAAAACAAAATCATTTAAAGATAAGCTACATTATATAAGTATAAGTTAAAAACAATGAGTATGAAAACAATTAAAGAAATTGAACACGAATTTGGATTTCATTTACTACAAATAAATAATAATACAAAACTTTTAGAGGAGTTTAAAACATTACTTTTGAAAACCGAAAAAGACCAATTTAAATGGACACATGGATTTTTAAATGAGTGGAATACGCAAGTAATTAGCGATAAAAAAACATTATTAGCTATTAAAAATAATATTAAAATACACACAAAAAAAATTAAAAATATTATATAATATATTGTTTTAAAACAAAAGCATTTAAAGATAATCTTTGTATTATAATATATAAATGAGTTATACAATCGTTAAAAAATTTGGTTATGAATTAGTTTATGAAATAAAAGAATTTAGAGGTTTAAACAATAAAACAGAAAATTTTACACACGTATTAAATCAATTACATTTTTATACAAGAAAATATAATAAAAAATTTAGAGTATGGTCATTTAAAAAATGGGCTTTATGTTTATTAGAAGACGTAAATGAAGATATAGAACTAAAAATAAGATATTGGTCAAGGCGTAAACAAACATATGTTTGGTTATGTTAAATTAATGTTTCATTATATCAACATATACATATTTATGTACATATAACCACATGAACAACATTATTATAAAAAAGTATATCATTTTATTATATTAAGATATATTTTTTAATTGTTATATATATATATATACATATAGAATGAGCGGATTAGCAGATTATTTTAAAACAACAGTTGATCAAGGAAAAGACGCATTAAGCGGTATAGAAGATTTTGCTGGAAATAAAACAGTAGGACAAGTATCAACGGACGCTATGGTTCTTGGAGGTGGTGGCGCTGCATTAGCGGCGTTAGGTGTTGCTGAATTAATACCTGGATTAAATGTAGTAGCCAGCGCCGCATTAATTGCTGGTGGGATTGGAACAGTGTTATACGGCGCATTTCATAAAGAACCTAAACCAGTTGCGCCAAAATTACCAGACCCAATCGGCGTAGGAAATCAAATAGGCGTATAGATTTAATTTTTATTTTTTAAAAAATATTATTTTAATTAAAAATTAATATGTTTTACTATCATATAATAATAAAGAATGTCTAATTTTGTAAAAATACAAGCTAATCAATCAACGATAAGTGAAAACCAAAACCTTATAGATTTTCAAATACCAAGTTATTTAAAAGGTGTAGACATGAGCAAATCTTTTTTAAATATTAATTTTACCATTACAGAAGACGCAAGCGCAGCCGGCGCTGACGCAATTCACAATTACGCATTAAAATTTAATGGTTTAGGCGAAAACGGCGAATTAGCGGCTCCGAATTCAGCGTTAATTAGACACGCTTATTTGTCTTCTTCACGCGCTGGACAATTAGAAGCAATTAGACGCGCTGATTTATACAGCACAGTTAAACAACATTACACTTCTAATATTGGTGATATCTATGGTGACCAATCAAAAACAATTTACCAGTTACCAGAATGGGGAAATACAGCGTCTGCTGCTGGTGCAAGAAATCTTATTACCGACGGTTCTATTTATTCAACAAATGTACAATCAGCAATGCGTGTAGATTTAAAGGATATTTTTGGTTTAGGTAGTAGTGTTGTCAATCTTGAACAAACTGGCGATTTGCGCATTCATTTAGAAGCAAATCTTAATAAATTCACATTACTCCCATTACCAGTTTCTCTAAGTGGTGTATCAAGTGCTGGACACAATGGTTATTATCAAGTTAAAAATGTAGATTTAGCAATTGGAACTGCACCCACGGTTATAACAGTTGGACAAGAAAGTGCTAATAATGCGACTGGTAAAAATATGTTTTTAGATAGAAAAAATTGCCCTTATCATGTCGGTTGTGAAATAACAGTAAGCGGTCAAACAATAGCGCAAACAGCAGCAACACAAAATTCAATTATTCAATCTATGACTTGGAAAGAACAATTAGTTGCTGGAGCAGTAGCTGGTGAAGTTGTAGAATTAGGTTTAAATCGTTCATTTATGGCTGCTAATATTGCAGGCGCTGCTTTAAATGCATTTAACATTGGTATCCAGCCACCAGTTAATCCAAAATTAAATTATATTAGTGCAGAATTAGTTTTAGCTACAACACCTTCACCACCAGTTAGTAAAGGTTTAATGTATAGAACAATTAATACAATTGAAGATCACGTAGCAGCCACAACCAATTACCAAGGAATATATAATTTGCCGTCAAATGCAATTGCTAATTTAGTATGTTTTGACACAACCAGCACCTCAACAGAATTTAGTAATTCATATGACCATACTATTCAGTCATATCAGCAGTTTGTTGATAATGAACCAGTAACGGACAGACCAGTTTTAATTAATTCAACTGACACAAACGGAAGGCCACGAGATAGTTTACATGGAATTATATTAGAAAAAACATTAGACGAAATGGGATTAGAATTTAAGAATTATACAGAAAGCATTGTTCAACCACTTATTACTGCTGGTGATAACTCAAACCCAAAAATGCAAGACGTTATACCGGCTTTAACTCCACATAAAGGTATTCTTGCATTACCAGCAATTTTACCTGCAACGAATGCACAAAAAATGCTTCAACTTAATATTAGTAAAGCAACTGGAACAATGAATTTAGTAATGTTTCAAGCAATTGAACGTATGATTACTTTTTAAATTATGTATAGGATTTATTAAAAAAAATAAAAAATAATATTTTTCTTTTAAAAATAATATGTTTTATTATCATATAATAATAAAGAATGTCTAATTTAATATACCATATAGTAACCCCAGAGAATGACAACCCAAATGGATTTCAAGAGTTTGACATGATTGATTTTGCATTAAATTACCCAGACCGCAAATTGTTATCTAATACAGTACGACTTGTAGGTGACGTTTTAGTAACCTCAACTAAAGCAGATAACAATGTATTTGCAACAAATAACATTTATCTTGATAATCTTACTGGCGCACATTCTTTTTTTGATAGCATTCAAACGAGTATTGATAGTGTTGGTCAAATTGAAAATATTTTAGAATATTCAAAATATGTAAAAGCAAAAGCATTAGCAACAACTTCACAAAGTGATTTGTTTAAAGCGTCAGCAGTTTGCGAAATGAAGGCTCCTAATCTTTCATGGAGTAGAGTAACATTAAAGGGGGTTAATGCTACACGAGCAGATAACGCACGAACCGACAACGCAAATTTTTCAATCAAACCAGATATATGCCTAAATAGTATGTTTAGTGAAACTGGAGATAATTCTTTATCGTACAGAAAAAGCGGACAAATTCGTGTATCGGTTCGTGTAAATCGTGGTTTATCAGCAGTTTTTGGCCCGTCAGTCCCAGAAACGTCTGCGATCGGTTCATTAACAATTACATTAACAAATGTCCGCCTTCATTTTCAGTCTATTTTAGACGACGGACAAGATAGTGTATTGACAATGCCTAATATTATTAATGTAAAATCAACTATTCAATCTTCATTTGCTAATATTAACTGTGCAGTCCCAGCGATATGCCGAGGCGTTACAGCAACCTTTATAGAACAAAGTAAAGAAAATAGCGGTTTAAGTAATCCTTTAGCATGTAACAACGTACCACAATTAAGCAAACTTCAATTTATTTACAATAATACAGTTAATAATAGTTTAGTATCCTATCAGATCACAGATTACCCAGAAATGTTAGAACGTTTTAAAGATAGTGTAAGTTTATCAAGACATTCTTCAGCGTCACTTTTAAATGTAAAACATAATAATGGTTTCGGAATTGGTTTATCATTTGGTGGACTTATGGATTTATCAAGACAGCGTTTTAACATTCAAATGACCAGCGCTATCAGTAATGTTTCACCCTTTACAATAAACATGTTTTTCCATGGTGTTCAAACATTATAGATTAAATTTAATTAAATAAAAAATAATATTTTTCTTTTAAAAATAATATGTTTTATTATGATATAATAATAAAGAATGTCTTACACTAATACGATAAAAACAAAAACATTAGACCCAGAATTTTTTAATTCAACACAAGGTTGTGAATTTAGATTAAATGATATTAACACTACATATTTAAGTAGTATGTATTTAGGTAATGTAGGCGCTTTCGGAGACGACGGAAACAGAAACGTAATTAAATATAACCCATACGGAGGTGTAAAAAATCTTATTAAAGATATTACATTATATGACGGCGGAAATGTATTGGCGCAATTAAAAGAGGTTGGGCCATGGGTTGCTTTCAAATCACAAAATCAAGACAACAGTGACGCAAGAAGCAAACAATTAAAAGAATTAGGGAATGCAGCGCTTTTTAATGTTGAAAAAGCAAATGCAACTGCGCCAGAACGAATTGGTGCAATTAATTTACCCATAGCGGACGGAGTTGGAGAAGAAGCAAGATTATCAGCCGCAGAAAGTGGAACACCAGCTGGACACCCAGGAACTGGAAGAGGTTATTTTGATATTAGAGATTTATTAAAAGAATTAAACACAATCAGCTCACTTGATACAAGTGTATTTAAAAATTTAAGATTAGTTATTAATTGGGAACTTGACCCTTTAAAATTTGCTGATAGAAAAAGCGCGAGTTCAGCTGGAACAGATCCAATTAGTTCAATTAAAGTTACACAACCTATTTTAGTTGTAGATTGCATTAAAGATATGACCACACGAACCGCATTATTAGATAACATAAAAAATGTTGCTTTTACAAGTATAGAAAACGATAGAGTGGTTATTAATGAAATAGCAGCTACTGGTGCAGATATTCGTCAATCAACAGTTCTTAAAGGTTTTGATAACAAGGTTCTAAATCGTGTGTTACTTGTAAATAATCCAGTTTCTTCAATTAGTGGTGTTGTGTCTATTTCTGGTAATGATACGTATCACCTTGATAGTAGAACATTGTATGCTGGTAAAAATAATAGTATTGCTCAATACAAGTTAAGGGTTCAACTGTTTATTAATGGGGCGGCGCTTTTTAACGGCGAGGGCTTAGAGGGCTCAAGTGTTCGGCAAGCGATCTGTCAAGAAACCTGGGGTGACATGATAGCAAATTGGGGTTCTAATAAAGTGGGTATTTGTGTTAATCAAGCTGGTGCATTTTCAACGTTAGATACTCAAGAATATTTAGACCCAAGAAAAGTTCAGTTTGGTGGTGATTATACTGGTTTTAAAGTTCAAGATAGGGTTAAATATCTTGAATTGGCCTATACTCGTTCTGGCGTTACTGCTGGTACAGCTTTAGTTTTTTCACCAGGAACAAGTAATATAGCATTAAATGTTATTGTATATGGTGAGGTTGCTAAAATGTTAGTTATTGACGGAACTAATTATAGAGTATCTTACATGTAAATTATTTAACAAATCATTTTTTTAAAAAATATTAATATAATGTATTATAATATTATACTAATATGAATAAACAAGACAATAAAAAAAACGGAACACCACCTAATATTATTACAAGAAAAAAAACAATTATTTTAGAAGCTAGCGAAAAAGAAAGTAAAATTAATCAATCTACAAATAAATTTAGTACCTTCACAGATCCTAACAACGGAGATTGGGAAACTATTTTAAATGGCGGAGGTGTTGAAATGTCTAATGGTGACGTTCTGGAAATTCAAAATGCTTTTATTGATACAACTAAAATTGACCCAGATACAGTAACCATTAAAGACGATACAATTGTGTCATGGACAAATGGATTATATATTATGAATAATCAGTTTAAAAATTTAGCGTGGGCGTATGCTGAAACCAATTTACAACAAACGGATAACCAACCTTATATTTTTTCTTCTTATAATGTTAAAAGCGCTACTGGTGCAACAGCAGTTGGACAAAGAATTGTTTCAGCGTCTTGTATTAGTTGGGACGGAGTTACAATAGGAAACTGGGGAAATAATTACCCAATAACATTAGAATATATAGATATTAATGGTGATACAGTGACCTCAACAATTACAACTTCAGGCCCAGGTTATCACCCAAACACATGGGGAAATACAGCAACTGGTTCATATCTTGTAAATATCATTATAAAAACTGGAACAATTGGGTCAGTTCGTGCATTAAATCCTTCTATTCAAGACGGCGGTGAATGGGTGCCACCAGGTGACGACGTTTATTTTTATGCAAGTGACGTTCGTTATATATCAATACCTTTTTCTTCACCAGTTCTTGAAGATATAGAAGAAGAAGCAGTATTAACGCCAGTGATACATAGAGGTCAATTTACTTTATCAGCTGGTGAATATGACCCAGCACATTTAGCAGAGATTATGAATAAAAATTTTACAAAAATTGAAAAAACAAAATTAGGTTCTACAGTGTTACGAATGAGTGGGTCAATTTATAGTCCATTTGAATTTATACCAGAAGGCGGGCCACCACCTACACAAATAACACCAGAAGTAATTAGTTTTGTTACACAATTTGCTGCTGGTGATACCGCCAGTTGGTACTATCCTACTGGACGTGACGTAGTAACTGATTTAAATAATAAATATACTGGTTGGAAATTACAACTAACTTATTCAACTTCACCACCAGGTACAAGTTCAAACTTTACGTTTGCTACGTTTGATACTGAAATAATAGATAATACTGCAACAGATATTTTACATACATTAAGATTTAAAAATCCGCCAGTTGTTGGTGAAGTATCAACACAATTTTTACTTAACGCTGCTTATCCAAGCGGCGGCGGGCCACGTATGATTATAACACCACCAGCAGATTTTGACACTCAGAGCCAAGGCGCTGCTTTATTACAAAATACTGGTAATTATAGGTTTACAGAAGCGGACGGAAAACCAAAATTTGTGTTTGCAAGTCAAACAGACCCAAGCGGAACAATTAAATCAAATATATTAAATTTTCATACAACAAACGATATATTTTTTGGATCAAATCAGTTTGAATTAACATGGGATACAGATAGAAAAAGATATAGATTTGATTATTTACATTATCCAATTACGTCTGGCGGTGACGATTACGCAATTACTTTATCTTCTACACTACGAAGTAAATCGTCTGGAGGTGGTATAGTATATACAAGCGCATTTGCTGACGGAGCAGAAAAAATGATTAGTTGTTCATATGGTGGAATTTTCTTTACAGATTTACAGCCCAGGTCACTGTTTCAAGATATTATGGGTTTTTCATTTGGAAATGACCCAAATGGTCACCCTTCTATTTTAGCGTCTATTACGTCTACAAAAAATTCACAACCTTATACTGGCGGTTTACCATTTGACGGCGTAACACCTACAGTTTATGAAGACGTTGTAGGATTATTAGGTAATTTAAAACCTGGAGTAAATATTACAGAAAATTTAGTAACCATTGGAGATATAACTGGATTACAATTAAATTATCAAACTGGTGTACCATTTACAGAAAGTAACGACCCAGCAACAAACGCTGGACGAGTTGCTGTTTTAACAAAAATGACAGACCCAATTGACGCAATGCGCACAGTAAATGGAGTAGGTACATTAGATACTGGATATTATATTTTAGAAGTTCAAGCAAGTTTTGATAGTGTAGAAAGTATAGGTTCTAATACACAATTTACAAAAAACATGCGAGTAATTGTAAATAGATATTATAATATGGATAGTTACACAAGTATGGCGAGTGACGGAATTCAATATATACATTATGGAAAACCTACACGATTATCCTCAATAAAATGTAGAGTACTAAATCCAGACGGAACAAGAATTTTTGATTTAGGTAGAGATAACACAGTGTTTTTAAAATTAATTAAAAATATAGAAGTTGAAATACCAAATATAAAACAATAATATATTATATATATAATAAATATATGAACATAATTAAAAAAAATGCTTTAGAATTATTTAGTGGAACACAATCAATTGGTAAAGTATTAAAAGAACATAATTATAATGTCATATCTGTTGATATTACAGATTATAAAAAAAAACATATACCTACACATAAAATAGATATATTAGATTTTGATTATAAACAATATCCAGTTGGTCATTTTGACATTGTTCATGCGTCACCACCTTGTGTTTATTATTCTAATTTACAAAATTGTTGGATTGGTAGAATGAAAAAAAATGGTGAATGTTTAACAAAAGAATTATTAGAAAAACGAAGAAAAGATATGGACAAGTTAGTTGCTAAATCATTAGAAATAATTGATTATTTTAAACCAAGAATATGGTTTATGGAAAATCCAGCAACTGGTTGTTTAAAAAAACGTGAAATTGTTAAAGATTTACCTTTTTATGACGTAGATTATTGTATGTATAGTGATTGGGGTTATAAAAAGAAAACAAGATTTTGGACAAATAGAAAAAATTTTAATGCTCAACTATGTAATAAACAATGTGGTAATATGGTTAAAATAAATGATAAACACATTCATAAATCTAATTGTGGTAATAGCGCACAAAATAGATTAGTTCGGAAACATAAAAAAAATATTCATAATTTTGGTGGTGGAACAAACCGATTAGAACGTTACAGAATACCGCCTAAATTAATATCTAAATTGTATATTATATAAATGGTATTAAAGAATTTAAGAAAATCTACAAGAAAAAATAAAAAATACATGATTGATTTAATTGATCATAAAACTGGTAAGAAAAAAAAAACAATTCATTTTGGAGCTATTAAAAAAGACGGAACACCTTATTCACAATTTAAAGATAAAGCATTAGGTTTGTACTCTAAATATGATAACAATGACAAAGAACGAAGAAAACGCTATTTAAAAAGACATAATAAAAAATATGGTAAATATAGCGCTGATACATTAGCAAAAAAATATTTATGGTAACAAAAATTTAAAAGCTATATATATAGAATGTTTGATTGGTTTTGGAATATATTAGGATATGAAACTAATCACAGTGAAAGGAAAAAATGGGTCAATAAAAAAATAGAAGAAGAAAAAGATTTAACAGATTTTGAAGAAAAAGATATAATACCAGAAAAAAAAAAAACATATAAAGAAGTAGTTAAACCTCCTACACCACCACGTAAAAGTAAAAGAAAACAAAAAAATTAAGTTGTGTCTTCTTCACCTATTTTACCTTCTTCTATATTAACTGATTGAATAGATTGTATAGCATGTTCTATTTCTTCACTACTACAAGGTTCTTTTTTTATTATATGTTGTAATGCACATAAACATGTTTGTAAAACGCCATTGCATTTATCTTTTTTTGAGATATATGGGAGCGCTTCACTAATTAAAAAAGCAATAGTAGGTAAAATTGCTAATGCGATACTAATCCCACCGCATTCAGCTAACTGTTCTGTTTGTAAAGACATTTTATTATTATAGATATATACATATATTTTTATTTTAATTTTTTTAATCTATATTAATTTATTTGTATTATAATATAATTACAATGAAATTAATAAGATTAACTTCAACAAGCGATAACGGAACTTTTGATAATTCTTTTAACAATGATATTGTAATACCAGCAAATAGCGAACTTTCACTTGGATCTCTTTCACTTGAATTAGCGCCAAAAGATATTACTATTGACGGAAACAATAATACAATTGTTTATGAAGTAGCAACTGGTCAAGGAGCAACAGTAACATTAGACCAAGCAAGATATACAAGTGAAACCGCAAAAACTATTTTATTTCAAGATATGAGCAACAAAATGAATTTGTCATTAGACGGAAATAGATCAAGTACCTCACGTTTGAGTGTGCCGACTGGAATACAAATTGGTATGCAATTTAAAGCCGGTGTTGTAGACGAAACTTATCCAGACACTATGAAAAAAGCATATACTGGAAAATTTGGTATGGCGTATCAAATAAAAAATGAAAGACAATTAGAAACAACAAGTTGGGCTTTAAATAATGTTAAAGCGGTTGGTTCTGGTAATACAACAACGTATAGCAGAAATGACGGAGCCAGCGGTAACGAATTGAGCTATGCTTTGTCAAAACACCCCATTACAAAAGGTTGTGGTTCATTACTTACAAAATTACATGTATTTGAAGAAGGTAGCGCCAGTGCAGGTAATGTAAATGGTGTATTTATTGGAATAACAACTAAAGCGAATGCTACAACACGAGCTGAATGTGAATTTGGTTTTCAAGCACCGTACGACGAAGGAGGAACTTCACCAGAATTTATTAAATTTTTACTTGGAACTGCAAGCGATTTTGGCGGAACTGCTACAGTTATCCCAACTGGTTCATATATAGGTTTAGAAACATTGGAAGGTGTTGTATATGGTGTATATTATCAAGAAGACGGAAGTGGCGGTTATTATAGAGCATTTTTAGACGATAAAGCAACAGACGCGTCAACAGTATCAAAATATACATTATTATCTAATGCTGACGGATCACCAAAAGATTATTACGTTATGATTATGTTTTTTGGAGCAACTGGCGACACACAAATTAGAGAGTTTAAATGGTCACCAGACGCATGGAACAATTCAACCACCACCGAAGATTTAAGAATTGATTTAGGACATGGTTTAGGTGTAGGCCCAACGCCTTCACCAGTTGCTGGAAGTGGATTTATAGAATTTGATCCTTCATTAGCAAGATTTTTAGGTTATCAAAACCCAAGAATACCATTAAGCGGTAGTTCAAAATTAGGACGACCCAATTTTATATGGAATGGTTCATTTCAGTTTAGTGGTGTTAATTTAAGTGATAGTTATTATGTGGAACTTTTAAGTTTAAATGTAGATAGTTATGACGGATTTACTTCTGGAAGAAAAAATATTTTAGCAGTTGTACCTCAATTAGAACAATCAAATACTGCAAGCAATGAAAATGTTGTTATTTATGAACCTCCTTATCCAGTATTTTTAGATTTAAGAAACGACGCTCCGATTACGTTACGAAATATACGAGCAAGGGTTGTATATAGTGACGGCTCCGCAGTAGTAACAAATGCATTGTCAGTTATGTCTTTATTATTTAAAAAATCAAGAATGAT
>Ga0209336_10001569_pt1 | contig 11108 bp, 7 predicted proteins | sample LinPmetageLP32_FD_184042 | JGI IMG/M metagenome (GOLD analysis project Ga0209336, IMG submission 184042) | Marine viral communities from the Pacific Ocean - LP-32 (SPAdes) (version 2) | ecosystem: Environmental > Aquatic > Marine > Oceanic | place: Pacific Ocean | collected 2009-08-23 | reverse complement strand
GCAATTGTACTATTACTAAATGACCCTGTGTTTATATTAATTTGAGTTGTAGTATTAGCAACATTTGATCCTGTATAAAAAAGTGTAATACCATTTATACCAAATGATCCAGATCCTGCACTTGCTACACTAGCAGATATAAAAGTAAGATTAACATTTGCTGTAGCTTGAGTTTCAGCTAATGAAGTTTGAATTCTTGATGATGATGCAGGAGTCCAAGCAGTTATAGTACTACCACTTACTACTCTAGTTACTAATAAAGATGTTCCTCCAGCTGCAAAATAGTTATATGATGAAATTGATGTTAGATATGAATAATTTTGGCTACCACTTTGGAATAAAGCACCAAATTTGTTTGTATAATCACTATAAGAAGTACATATAGTAGGAATTCCAATTTTGCCCCTAACAGTAGGGCCTATAATAGCAGCCCCTGCTTGAATAGGTTGTGCTATTTGGAAAGATTGATCATTTTCTCTAGCTAATACACCAGGTGATATAATAGTTTCAGCCATTTGCTAATAGGTTATTTTGTTATAAATATAGCATGTTTTAAATTAATTACTCTAGTTTACTAATTTCACCAGTTTCTGGGTTGAGGTTTATTTTACCATATTTTTGGTATATAGAACTAGTAAAATCTTTTTCACGATTTTCTAATTCTTCTAAAAAAGATTCAGCTTTATTTTTTCTTTTTTCTAATTGAATTTTAATCATTTCAATTTCACCTAACTCTAAAATTATAGCTTGAGTTTCTGTTTGAATTGATTTTAAATTTTCTATTTCTTCTTTTTCTAAAAACTTTTGATTTTCTGTATTTGAAACAATTGGCATATATGCTTTATTTTATTTATTTATTATTCTAATGATCCTGTGTCTGTCCAAAATGAACTAGTTAATTGAGTTAAACAATCTGTGTGTGATCCACTCCAAACTAGAGTTACACTTCCATCTGTAATGAATGTTGGTTTATTTACTGTGTACCATTTTAGTAGAAATTGGGATTCATCGAGTGATTTTCTAACTGTTGTGATAGATGTTTCCATTACTTGAGAAAAATCTACACTACCTAAAGTTGAGAAATTTGCAAAAGCATATGTTCTATTTGAATAGTTCATTTTTATTATAAATATGTTATCCTAAATCACCAATTAAATCCCATTCATTGGTTCCAATTTTTTTAAGTGTGGCTGCTGAAAACTGGCCTGCTAATTTTGTGTTACCTGATTTAGAATTTAATGTTACTCCACTAGCAGTTGTAAAACATAAATATCCCTCTGAAGAGGTTTGAAAAAATTCAAATTCTACTCCTGTTGTGCAATTTACAGAAGCAGCAGTAAATATAGAACATGTTATATTTCCTCCTGTTCTATAATATGCACCTGCTGTTGCATCACTTGCTGTAAAAGGATTAGTTGAAAGTGTTGTAATAGGACGATAAACATTTGTTACTTCTCCTATAAAACCACCACTTGAGCTTATATGTCCTGAGGCTGTTATTGCACCAGCTGTTGTTATGTGCACAGTAGCTACATTAGATGTATCCCTAAACTCATATCCACCACTATCTGCTTTAAATACAATAAGATCATCTCCATCAATAACTATTTGATTATCAACTCCTGTGATTTTTTGATCAGATCCATCTAATGAATTATCAAAAGATATTACACCATTACCTGGTAGGAATATATTGCCCGCTGTTATATCACCACTTGCACTTATATTGGCTGATGATGTTATGTTTGTAGAAGTAAATATATTTGTACCAGCAAAATGTAGTTGGTTTGGGGTAGTAGAATCTCCTACAGAAATAGTATTGGCAACACCATTTATAGTTGCAATTGTTGCAAAATCATTACCTTGTAAAAGATACTTATTTGCAAATATATCATTACTTGCACTTATATTAGCTGATGATGTTATATGGCTTGTAACAATCATACCACCTTCAACTCTAACACTATCATGTCTTCCTGAGTCTTTTATTTTTATTGTATCTGAATCTGAATGCCCTAGAGCTAAATATCCTACCCCTTGTGCACCTGCATTACCTCTTATACTTGGAATTTCATCACCTGGGACTAGTGTTCTATTAGTAAAATATATTCCTCCTTCGTCTATTTGATTGCTAAATGGTAGTTCTAAAAATTTTGATGCTATTATATTACTTGCACTTATGTTACCTGATGATGTTATATGACCTGCGGGGCCATCTAAACTTAATGTTCCTGAAATAGCTGCAGAGCCTGTAAATGGAAAAGTAGACCCACCACCTCCACCACCTGAACTTCCATAGCTTCCTGTTCTAAATATTTGACCTGTAGTAGGGTTTATAGTTAATACAGAAGTTCCTGTTAAAGCATTAGATGGGTTAAAGAAAATATCTCCACTTGAGCTTATATTACCTGAGGCTGTTATATGAGAGGTTGTAGCACTTAAATGTAGACTATCTCCTATTGTTATAACATTGCCACTTTGATTTTCTAAGGTTGTAGTAGAAACATTAGTACCTATAAAAGAAGATGCATATATTCTACTACTTGCACTTATAGTTGTAGGTATTGCACCACTATCAACAAAAACAGATCCTGTAATATGTAAAGATCCAGATAATGAAATATCATATGCATCAGTACCTGTAAAAGCGTCTACTGATTGGGTAACATGAAAAGCTTTAACAGTATTTCCTGTAGTTATTCCGGTTTTTGTAAGCTTTTTTGCCATTTATGTTATTTTATTATAAATATATTATAGTTAATTAAATGTTTCCTGTAGTTTCTAATCCTATAACTATTTGGGATTTATTATTGTATTTTTTAATAGATGAGATTTGTTTTTGAACATTTTCAGGAATAATATAACCATACATGTTTATTGAAAATGTTGATTTTACTATTCTATCTTGTCCATCATCTAATTCAACAGTAGTTGCATAACTATCTATAGAAGCTTTAAATTTAAATCTTTCAGGATCACCCCAATATGAGTCAGAAGCATAATTAACTGCTTCAACAATTTTATTTAATTGGTCTATATAATATGTTTGAATAGTACAATTATAAACTAATTTTACATAATCTGGGATTACATTAACTGTGAATTGTTGAGTTGGTTTTCTATTATTTAATACACTAAAATTAGAGTAAGAGTCTTTTGGATTATATGTTCTTTTCCAATATGAATACAAATTAGGTGTATTACCATCTAATTTATTTCCTATATTACGTAATTTGTCCATAGAATCACGTTTAAACATTATAATAGGAGCCATTATTTTACCCCTTTTATCTTTATAGTACCCATCTCTTTGGGCAGACTTCCATCTTTCAGGAGAACCATAAATTATAGGAACAGGTATTCTTTTACTATTTTGTACAACAAAAGGACGTATTACTTCATTAAAATAATACATTATAGATTCATCTATGTCTTGTAAACCTAAAGTAAAAGGTTTAATAGGGTCGTTTTTTAATGAAAGTTTTTCTGATCTATTAAAACCAACTCCATGTTGTTGATCCTGGGTAAATTGTTCAAAAGTATTTGGTTCATTGGGGTTACCTAAAGTATTCCCTGTTTCAGGAAAAACATAAGGTTTAATTTGATTATTTGAAATTTCACGTTGAGAAGGGGGTTGGGGTTTTCTAGTCTGTGGCATATCTTATAATCTTTCTCTTGTTATTTGTACTTTATCTGCAGGAGTATAATGTGTTTTGCATATTATAGATAAATTAGACCCAAATTCTTCTAATCCTGGATTTAAAGGATTTTGGTTATAAGGATATCTTGGGTCTTTACCTACAAATAGTTGGTTATCTTTTATACTATCAACTTCAAAATAGCTTTCATAATATAATAATATATCTCCAGGTTCTACTACTAAACTAGCATCTACTAAATCATCTCTAAAGAATCTAAATTCAACTTCTCTTGAATAATCTACACCCATATCACTTGAATTGTAAGTTTGGTCACCTCTTTCAAGTAAAACATTTAACAATATTGGGTCTTGATAATATTTTGCACCAGAAGATTCACCATAAATATTTATTCTAGTTTCTTCTAAATTTAATTTATATACAGCACACTGTTGAGTAATTATATCACCCATTAACTCTCGGTTAATACTTCTTATTAAAGAAACGTCACGTTGTGTACCAAATAATGCCATACTATCCTATAAAAATTGTCATGGGAGCTTGCCCTAAAGTTTTATTTTGTGCTTCACCTTCTTCTGCTTTCTTTTGAAGTAAAGTTTTACGAGATGTAGAATCAAAATATGTTCTTAATCTTTCTATTAATGCTGTTTTTTCTGATGTTGCTGCTGAAATTAAATCAGATTGGTTTAAAGTTACTTCAGACCCAGGAATAGGTATTTGAGAATATTTTCCTCTAACGTATCCTAACATTTCCTTTACTATCGCTAAACCATATTCAAATATCCACTGCCTACCAATTGAGTTAATGCGTGTATAATTAGGGTTTTCATATGGGACATTAGAGGCGTTAGTTATAATTTCTCTCCCGTTTCTATCGTAATAAGGTTGATTAACTTCATCTGATTTTACATATTCAAAGCATAAACTTCTTATATTTCTATCTAATGGGATTGGGAAAATTTTTAATTGATTATTAACTAATTCAAAAGTATACTGTGATCTTCTAATTGTATCATTAAGTTCAATAGCCTGTATTTTTTGGAGGTCAAAATTCATAGGCATTAACATAAAGTTTATAGCAGGTGATGAATTACCAAATCCAAAACTGTCCATCATTCCTTGCATTCCTACACCTGTACCTGCATATGGGTCAAAAAATCTTGTTATTGCAGGTGAGCCTTCATAATATATTCTTTTAATTTCAATTCTACCCTCAATTGATTCACTTATAGCCCATTCATTTAAATCGTATTTTTGTTGACCACCAACTAAAGGTAAGATTCCTTTATAGTATGTTACCGTTCCTCCTACTCCTGCAGCAGTTCCATATTGATTTGATAATCTTACTATTTCTGCAAAGTTTTCTTGTGGTAATTCTTCATTTGCAGGACCAATAGATGAAGAAGCACCTTGAAAAGTTAATAAATTATCAGCTACTTGATAGGCATATAATTCATTTCCATATGTAGTTATAGCTTCTTCAAATGCAGTATAAAAATTTAAATCTTGTAATTCAATTTCTACAAGAGGATAACCTAAACGTTGAGCTGAAAATTTTGCAAATTTATCACTATCAGTTTGAAATTGAAAATCATTATCATAAAATCCGAAAGGTGTGTCCCCTGGAAAGAAACTACTTGAGCCCGGCCATATAGGAATATTTGCCATATTAGTATTTTATTATAAATATTAAAAAAAGAATAAATATTTTATTATCCCGCTGAAATAAATAATTGGTTGGAACCATTTCGATAAACTTGGCCTTTTGTTGAAGGATCAGATGTAGGTAAACTATCATAATCTAAAATAAGATCATTAGCAAATATAGTTCCACTTGCACTTATATTACTTGATGCAGTTATATTACTTTGAATAAGTAAATTACCATCTAATGGTGTTATTACAATTCCACCTGCTGCAGATCTAATGGCAGGAGTTGTAACTCGTTGTGAGGCTTGAAGAATACTTCCATCTATATTACCACTTGCACTTATATTAGATGATGCAGTTACAGGTTGATTTATTACTACTCCATTTAAATCAAACTCAACTAAATTTCTTTTATTATTAGATGATGTACCATTTCCTATAATAACTAATGAATGAGTATTGGAGACATTATAACGACCCATAGTGTGTTGGTAATCACCTTCTGCAATAGTAACTAAACCTTCAGCATGAGAATAATCACCTCTTGCTCTTGAACCAAGACCTTCAGCATGTGAAGCTATACCATTCGCTTGAGTTTGGTAACCCTCAGCATGTGCATAAGAACCACTTCCACCTTCTAAAACAGCTCCATATTCTTCTTGTATTCCAGTTCTTGTAAAATATCCTTCTGTGTGAGAAGCAAACCCACCTGCAGTAGTGCTTTTTCCTTCAGCGTGAGAATTTCTACCATAAGTTTGAGTTAAAACACCTTCAGCATGGGAATGTTTTGCAGTCCCATAATTAAATCTTGCAGCTACTGTTGCTGAAGCAGAAGTAGGAGGAAAAGTATCTCCACTTCCAAAACTAGCAGAAGAATATAATCCTGAAGAAGTACTAAAAAATGTTAGTGGTATAGGAGAAAGTAAAAGAGCTGAATTTTGAGGAATAAAAGCTGAACTAGTAGGGGATGAACCTGTAGGAAAGCCAGATCCTGTAAATGAATATAATAGAGCATTAGAAGTATTATACCATACATCTCCATCATTAATAGCTGCACCTGGGTCATCATCTCCCCAATTAGAAGTAGGTTCTGTTGCAGAAGATGTAAAACCTTGAACAAAACGACCACCTGCTGTAGTACTTACTCCTTCAGCATGGGTATATCTAGAATTTGCTATTGTATATCTACCTTCAGCATGTGCAGCAAATAAGGCAAGTGTTTCATCTCCAGAAGCAAAACCATAAAAACTTGCTGATGTTTTTCTTCCCATAGCAACTGCAGCCCAACCAAGTACATGACTTTGATATCCTAAAACTGTAGAGTATTTAGCATCTTCTGTTGATGTATTAGCATAACCTGCAGCAAAACTCCATTGTCCATCAGTATTTATATTTTTATTTCCTATTACAAATGAATAAGCAGCACTTGATGTGTTATGTTCTCCCGCTACAAAAGAAGCACGCCCAAGTGCATAATTATGTTCTCCTTGAGCATGAGAAAAAGTTCCTGATGCTTCTGTTTCTCTTCCTTCAGCATGAGAAGCTTCTCCGGTTGCTCTAGTTACTTGACCTTGAGCAAATGCTCCTGCTCCCATTGCATCAATAAAACTTTGATTTGTTACTTGAGAAGAATTATCTCCTTGGGCAAAAGCACCATTAAATAAAGCAAGGCCTGTGTTTGTAAAAGTATTACTACCAGATATAATTACTGATCCTGTTACTGTTAATGTACCTACAACATTTATAGGTCCTAATGAACTAGATAAATTTAATGAACCTGTTGGTCCTGCAGGACCTGTGGTACCAGCGGTACCAGTAGCACCTTGTGGTCCTGTTAATATTTCAACAGCTTGAATAGAAGGTTGTGTTACAGTAACATTATTTTCAGTGTTTGTTACTATATTAATTTTATTTTCTGTTGATATATTTTTTGCTGTTGCCATATATTAATAAATATTATACATAAGTAACATTAATAGTTTTACTTCCAGAAGCTATAAATGAATTATCTCCACTACCTGATAAAGGCATATAAAATAAAGTAGAACCAGATGTAAACCCATAAGGTGTTTCACCTTCAGGAGGTGTAAATGATGTTGTATAGATTACTTTAGTTGATACTCTTAAATGTCTAATATATGCTTTTAAAAGTTCAGGAAAATTAATAAATGAAGGATTAATTCTTAAGTATTGCCCTGAACTAGCTGCTGTAGCTGAATGTTTTGCTCCATTAAAAAATACAGAGGGTGCATTATTTTTTTCCCATGTCATAGCAATATGATGCCACTTATCTTGTTTTATTAATGAATTAGTTCCCCAAATACGTTTTTGAACAGAATCTGCACCTGATCCTGTATCAAACCAATATTGAGCTACACCAAATAAAGAATGAGAAGGATCAGTAGGCCCTAAATTTATTGTAGTTCCTTCAGGATCTAAATTATAATTAAGACTCCAATTTCTATTACCTGAAAAGCTATCTGTTGGGGGTGGTGTACCATCCGTTCTAGTAGCTACTTGCATTAAAAATTTTCTATATTCAAGATAAGGAGAGGTATCCTTTTGAACAGTAGGATCATCTTTCATATTAAAGAAATCCCACCCATCTGTTTTAAGATAAAATTCTAAAGTACCTGATATATTACTAAACAATTCTATATCTCCTGAAGCTGAGGCTATTCTTAATGTTCCTGATCCTCCTCCTGATAAACTACCACTAACTAAGGATCCTGTTTGAGCACCTAAATTAGGATAATATGGAGGATTAACTTTTATATCATCATTTATACTATCACTAGTAGTAGCATTTAATGTTTTTAAAGGATCAAACCAAAAACTTCCACTATTTACAGCAAAAAATGGGGGCATACCAGAAGAAGATATTAAACTAGGGTATCCTATAGGTTCAACAGCCCAAGAACCAGTCATTTGGCCTGATAAATCTATTGTTCCTGATAATGGGGTTCCTGTGTAAATACTTCCTGTAGGGTCATATAAATAATGTGCATATTCTGTAAATATGGATGGAGATACCGATGAAGTAATTCCAAAGAAAAATTTATATGCTGGTCTAACATATTTAGGCATAAAATAATCATCATTTCTAAATACTATAGATGCTGTTGTGTCAGTTACTATAAATTGGTCTCCTCTACTTCCAGGTTGTATTTTATAAACGAAATTTTCTTCAATACCTGCATCAGTAATAGGTGAACCTAAATCTTTTGAAATTTTTAAACTTATTGCTGAATTTGGGTTAATACCATCTTTAGAAATAGGAATAGGACCATTTCCAAAAGCTAATCTATTTGATTGAGTATCAGGATCTTTTAAAATTTTAAAAGAAATAGACCCACCACTAGTTGCTTCAGTAATATTATCATCATCATCATCTGCATCTTCTGTAATGTCAGATGATACTTGAATGTATGTTTGAATACCAGGGGAGTTATTTCCTTTTTTTACAAAAATAGGATTAGTATTTTGATAGTCTTTAAATGCTACAAAAGATGAAATAGGTTTAGAGCTAGCACTAAGTTGTGATACTATACTCATTTGATAAGGCATTCCACCTAAAGTTGTATCAAGACTTGAAAAACCTACAGCATCTGTTTCACTATCATTAGTATCATACTTAATATTTTTTCCCCTAAAACTAAAATCTATAATTTGACCTTGTGAAAGAAGATTAGTATTTTTAAATAAAAATGTATCATATTTACCATTTATTCTTACAACAGGATTTAATCCCATTCTTTGATCTTTAAAAAATTTAGCAGCACGAAGAGCCATTTGTTTAAAAACATCTATTCCTGTAACTTCCCAAGCATCAATTATAGCTCCTACATCAGTATTAACTTTATAGGTTGTGCTGTCATAAGCTTTATTTTTTGTTATAAATAATTCTGTTTCAGGATCATATATTAAAGGACCTGTGCTATTAGCTCCATTTTTAAATTGTTGTAACTTTAAATAAATATCATAATCACCAGAAAATTGATAGGCATGAGCTATGGTTTTTAAAGTAGGTAAAGACCTAAAAACTTCTACATCAGGATCTAAATGATTTTTAACAGCATTACCATAATCAAGTGCTACATCTTTAGATCTTCTATTGCCTGAAATATGATAATCCCAAATAAATTTAAGTAATGAAGTTGTTGTAGATAAATTAAATGCAGAAGTTGTTTCCCAGTACCAAGGAAAATTATAATGAGGTGCATTAGCTTCTATAAAAGCTCCTTTTAGTTTACGATTTGGAGTTCCTAAGGGTTCATCTATATGACATACATAACTATCTCTAAAAGTTCTTGTAGTATTTTCTGCAAATTTTCTTACATTTCTTCTTAAAACATCAGTTCTTTTACCATTTCTAGCTGCAAGTAACCATGCATCATGTAATAAAGTGTATGATAAACGATATCTACCTTCATAAAAATATGCAGGGCCAGTATAATAATCAAAAAATGTGTTATATCTATTCCCAGGAACAGCTTCATAATAAGGGGATATTGTCCCATCTATGAATTTTTCAGCTAATTCAAAACTAGCAGAGTCATAAGGATGTAATGGACCCATAGCATCTGATTCTTGTAACCAAGTAGGGTCTACAAACCCATAATATGGATATTGTAATTTATTTACTTCAGCTGCTATAGATGATGTATTAGGAGTAGAAGGAGTTGGTAATAATAAAAGATCTGTTGTTTTAGACCAGCCAATTGCATCGCTACTAGCAGTAGCAAAAGAAGCAGATGTAGTACCATTGTATGGTAAAATAGAATCTCCATTCCAACGGGTATATAAAGTAGAAGTTCTAAAATCTATTTCATCTCCACTAGCAGAAGAAAACATTAACAAATTTAATTTATTTCTTGTTATACTTATTTCTTTAGGACATTGTCTTGCTGCATCTTTAACACCCCAAATAATTCCATTATTATCACTTTTATATCCAAACCAATCTCCTATAGAAGCTGTAAGATGAGTTTCTGTAAGAGTTCCATTTTCAAAAATTGAAAATTGAGGTCTTATATTTGTTCTACCAAAAGATGTAGGATATGAATTTTGTAAAATACTAGCAGTAGTTAAACTGGATAAACTTATTTCATGTACACTTTCTATATTAGCAGATGAAGTATAATTTTGACTACCACTTTCAATATTAAATAATGCTGTTACTGAAGTAGGGGTTGAAGGGTAAGTTGTTAATTCCCATCCCATTTCATCAAACCAAATATCATTAGTACTTTGAGATATAATTAAAGTATGAGATATATTAACACCGTTAATTCCTTTATGACTTTCTAATCTTGTAATATGTTTTGCTACTCTTGTACCACCTGAAGTAATATAATCTCCTTCTATTTTAACACAAGAAGAACATGGGCCTGTACTTTCAATTGTTATGTCAACATCAGTTGAAGATTTAGCTAATTGTCCACTAGCTGTTGGGGCATTATTACTAACATTTAAATATAATCCTCGGGCATTAGTACTATCAGCTATAACAACAGATCCACTTTTAATAGATTTAATGGGAGAATGTTCTTTTGCTAATACAAAAGTATAATCTCCTGCTGTCATTTCAAATTCATTAAGTCCTTCACCATCTACAACTAAAGCTGATCCTGTTGTAGGTTGATGAGAACCATCAATTACTGCTTCAACTTGACTACCAGAAGGAAGTACTGTTCTAAACTGCATCCATTGAATTGAACCACTTGAAATCCAATTTCCTGTTGTTTCACGTTGATATTCTAAAAAATTTCCTCCTACATATTGTAAAGTAACTTTATT
>Ga0209336_10001567_pt1 | contig 11110 bp, 19 predicted proteins | sample LinPmetageLP32_FD_184042 | JGI IMG/M metagenome (GOLD analysis project Ga0209336, IMG submission 184042) | Marine viral communities from the Pacific Ocean - LP-32 (SPAdes) (version 2) | ecosystem: Environmental > Aquatic > Marine > Oceanic | place: Pacific Ocean | collected 2009-08-23 | reverse complement strand
GCTACAGTTACAGTTGCTTGGTAAGTTTTCATTACAAAGCCTGTTGTTGCGATACTATTGATTAATAATGCACCAGCTTTTTTAGCAGCGTCTGCAGTTACTGAGTTTCCACCAATACTTTGGTGAAGATCAGCGTGCTTAGTTGCTATGCCTGTTGATGCATCTTTTGTTATTGATTCAAATCCATTCTCTGAACGGACCGGACCATTGAACGTTGTATTTGCCATATTATATCCTCCTAGTTATCGAACATAGTCTCTAGGCCGTCGACTATACCGCGTCTATGTTCTAATTAATTGTATAGTGATTTAGATATATAGTAGATTTTGATAGAGTGCAAGAGAGCCTTACAAGAAAGTACGATTTCAGCGATGCAGCTTTTTATTTAAGTAGCTACTGAAACTTCGGGGGCAGCGTCTTCAACTTTGTTAACATGGTGTGCTAACTCAGCTTCTTTCATCTTAATGTCAGCAATGACCGCTCTGACTTTATGGTCAATCTGAACCATATCGAGTGTATATCTACCCGAATGAAGATGGTGCTGTTCCCACTTCAACTCCAAGGACCTTTTTGCTTTGTACAGGTCTTGTAGTGTTCTCATCTAGGACCTCCTCGTAGGTAATCCATTTTTTAGTTAGTGAATAAAATCCACCGTTTTCCCATTTTATATCAGAATCTCCAAGTCTGTCAACTATTGCGTTTTCAATAGATTCAGCCTTGTCTTCAGCTTTAACTATAAAGCTTGTTCTGTATCCGTATGCGATGATTATTACCTTAAAGTCTCTCATAGTTTTTAGTGCATAAAAAAAGGGGCGGTTTTTAGGCCGCCCCTTAAGTATTATTTGATTAAACGCCTGGTGTTCCGAAGATACCTCTAAAGTCTGATACGCCAAATACGTATCTTTCTCTAGCTTTGTATCTTACGTTGCCAGTATCAAAGTCACCTTCCATAGCCGTAGAAATCGGTGTTCTTACGAACATTTTCATTCCATTCGGTACGTCAGTGATAATGAAAAACGCATCTGGATCAGTTAAGAAATTATTCACTCTATAACCTTGAGGAATCATTCCCATAGATCTTACTGCGTTGATATCATTGTCAGCCGTTCCAACTCTACCTTCAGATTTCATCAATCTTTCAGCAGTGAATTGAAGCTGAGAAGGAATAACCATTTTTACTCCTTTAGCTGCAATTTTTAGACCTCTTTCGTCTGTCATCTGAGCTATCTCTATAAGAGAAGACTCTAATGAAGTTTCGTTTAAGTCTGCATTCGTTGCAAGTCTGTTTGATACAGTACCAGCGATCGTTGGGTGTGTCGTACTCATTAAAGCTTCATTGTCACCTGACGTGAAAGTTGTAAATCCGTTAATTAACGGGTTTACTGCTTTAACTTGTTTCGTATTAGCCATCGATCTTGCTAATGCTTTTGTATATCTAGACGATAGTCTGTCATACAAGTTGTCCTCGATTGCTTCTTCAGTAAGTGCGAAAGCAAGAGCCACTGTTTCCATAGTGTATCTCGCAGTGTAAGTCTCTTGAGCTGAGTCAAAAGTTACAGCTGAACCTTCCGGTTTTACTTGAGCATTCGCGAAACCTGATAACATAACTTCTTCTTCAAACGCTCTGTCTGAAGTTTCAGTCGCATAGATTTCAGCATGCTGATTTTCGTAACGTTTATATTCCAAGCCGAACAGGGCGTTCAAACCTGGCTCTAGTTCTTTGACTAGTTGTCCTCGTGATATTGCCATTTTTTATCTCCTATTCAGTTATTATATACCAGCTACTGCTGCTTTGTAGAAGTGCTCATTAATCGTAACAACGAAATTAACATTTGAAGTTGTTAAATCATTGCCATCTGGATTTTTGCTCACTCCGATTACTTTAAGTTGATTCGTTACGGTGCTTGTTGTCGAATCATCTAACTCCACTTTAGACACATTGTTCGCTGAGTCTCCTGCTGTGTACAAGATATTGTACAATCTGAAGACATCAGTTTGCGCTGATGCTAGTGTGTTGTCTGATTGGATTTCAAACCTTTCGTACGGATCATCTGCCACAAAACCAACTATATCTGTCGCTGCATTACTAGCGTTCAGATGGTTAGCGAATGTAGGCTTCTGTGTGTTTGAGTCAGTAAAGAAACAACCATTGAATGAACCAAGTAGTACATCCCCTGCTGCTGCTACGCCGATCGTGCCGGCTGCTAGAGCTTTAACGGGATCTTGAAAGAAGATAGCACTATTGTTCGTGTTATCTGTCTTGTACTCGGACAAACCCTGATTGTCATCATTTTGACCAACTTTGCCGATTGGTTTTAAACCAAACGCGCTGTCTTTGTTTGCCATGTTTTTTCTCCTAGTTAAGACCTATTTCTAGATCAATTGTTTATTCGTTGGTTAGTTAGAAATAACTAATAAATTATTTCTTCGTACCACCGAGAACACGAGACTGTCTATCAATATTGATAGGCATTCTTTTATCTTGGTCCTTTAAGAGATCGTTATCAACGGCTTCCATATTATCTCGCCCTTGTTTCTCATAGTACTCCATGTACTGCTTTGCGAACTCGTTCGGTATCCTAGCCAAAACCAGGCCACCTTGACCGATCACTCCCTTGTATTTACCGGTGTCATAATGAGCATACATAGATAGGTCGATGTCATTGTACATTGGATCATCAGATCTTACTAATTCATATCCAGATCTTAATCTTTTCTGAATATTCTTAGTATCATCAAATCCCAATGATGACTCTCTAAGCCACCTATGTTGGTACCCGTCCGGTGCAGGGGGTGCATCTAATAAAGATGGTGGAGACCAAACTTTAGGTCTTTCTGTTTTAGACCTTGTTTGACTCGCACGGGAAGTTGTTTTGTCTTCTGTTTTTTTTGTCATATGCCTATACCTCCTTCGTGATTTTTCGTTTTGATTTTGCATATTCATCAAGTGGCACACCTAATTTTTTAGCTATTGCTACCTCTGACGGCGTGAGTCTTTGGATTTTGCGACCTGTCTTTGGACTACGCGTTGCCGAAGCAACGACTTGTGTAGGTTTACTTGTCGTTTCTTTAACAGTATTACCAAATTTGTGTGGAAATTCAAGTGATATTCTTCTGTCAATTTCCCCATAGTATTCTTCGGGGTTTCCAACAGGGTCATAGCCCTCTTCTTCTGTTAAAATCCTGTGTATTACACGAGCTCCTTCAGTCATTACAGGGTCTTTATTAAACCATGTATTCTTAGAAGCCCACTCTTCCGCTCTAGGATCTCTAGATTGAGTAGGTTGTGTCTCTTGATTAGTTTGTGGTTGTTCTACAGGTGTAGCTTTTTTAACTGATCTGCTTTTCATTTCAGATAGTCTTGCTTCCTCATAACCTAGTTTTGAGATTTCCGCTTGAGCAACAACTTCAGCTTTCATATCGCCATCTTCCCTAGCTTTAGATAACTTTGCTACCGCAGCTTCCATACCTGACTTAATTCTATTTTCCATTTCAGAAACATAACCTGTGTCTAATCTGGTTAATCTAGATTTAAGTTTTTCTTGTTCACCTATAACACTTTGAGCATACGTAGTAGCTTCATCTCTTTGTCTTTCAGCTTCTCGTAATTTTCTAGTGAGTTTTCCGATTCTTCTTTTTACTCCTTCAGAATAATCGTCTAATTCTTTCTTTTTCTCAGTAGTGTTTTCTTCACTCGTTTGTATTTCTTCTTTTTTCTCTTCACTTGTTTCTTGACTTGGTTCACTCTCTTGAACAGCAGGCTGCTCAACAGGTTTCTCAGATGAGTCAACGGACTCAACACCGTCTTGATTAACTTCGACATTTTGCTCCTCTTTCTGTTCTTCTTTAATTTCAATATCAGCACCAGCTCCGCTAGTATCGATATCGACCATTTTTTCTGCTTCTGGCATAGACCTCTCCTATGTTAGTATTGATGATATATATCTTCCGGGTTTTCAATTTTAGCTAGAACTTCATCATCATTTAAAAGTCTAACCTCCCCGCCATCGATTTGTATTCTGGAACCCGCATATCTTGCGAAGATTACCCAGTCTCCTTTTTTGCACCAAGAACCTTCAGGAAATTTTTCCTTGTCATAACAATTAGGTCCCATAGCTAAAACTAAACCGCAAGTCGATGCAACTTGTTGTCGTTCTAAAGCTGTTTCTGTAATATGTATTCCACCTTTAGTTTTCTCTTTCATTTTGAAAGGTAAAACTAATATTCTCCAACCAGTTGGTTGAGGTAGTTTTGATGATTCCTTTTTTTCAATTGGAACTTTTTCTGTCTTAACACCAACTAATCCTACTTTAGGTGTTATTATTTTTGTTTCTGGTGTTCCCGAAACTGAGGATTGTACTTTTGTCATCTTTTGCTCCTTTGTTTAGCAGGTTGGATATTTCCCCTGTTATGTACTGGTAGGCATGCGCCTGTCCTAACATATATTTATACTTTTCCATATTGTCAACCCCTCCACCTATCATAGCGTCACCTATGGATTGATATTGGTTCTTTAATATTTTTTGTAATTGCATTATTACTGTGCCGTCATCAAAATCAGCCATTATCTACCTACCTTTCTCATTGCTTTGTTGTGTGATTTCTTAAATGTCATACCTTTTTTCATGTCTTTTTTCATTGAAGCCATGTGTTTTGCCGTATGGTGTTTTTTATGTTTTTTTAATGTCTTTTTTTCTTTTTTATCAATCATTATTCTTCCTCTTCTTCTTTTCTAAAAGAATCTAAAGCATCTAGTTTTTCTTCTGCTTGTGCAATTTTATCTAGTTGTTTATCTATTTCATCTAGATGTTGTGGATGTTCACCGATACCTACTGACTTAGTAAGGTATATATTTATTATAGCGTGTGCTGCAGATATCTCTGCTTCATACCTATCTTCTAGTGCTTGTATTATTCCATTTCTCATTTAACATTTCCATCTTCTCCGTGCCTGTCTTATTCGTGAATTTGGATCGTTACGAGTTTTAGCTGACGAGTTTCTTAATTGACCTGCGCTTCTTGCACAGTACGACTTACGTCGGTTTGCAGCTTTTGACCCTTTTTTCACTTTGCCGGTCACGGCTGTTTTTAGTTTAGAACCGGGATTTAATCTTCTGTAGGCAGCGACACCGGCTTCTGTCATGCCCGCTCCAGACTTTGTAGATCTGAAATTTTTTTTATTTCTTGGTGGATTAGTACCTTTTGCAAAACCATCACGTGGCATAATTTTATCCCCGTAGTATTTTACTAAACTTGGATTTGAAACTTTGACTCCACCTAAGTTACCTTTGATGTAACTTCCATTATAAGGTTGCATCTTCATATCAATCCTCCTACGTAAGCACTTTTTCTTTTTGCAAAGGTTGCTGCTCTAGATGGTTTAGGTCCTGTGTTAGCTACCGCTTGTTTTCTTTTTACGGCACCCGCACGTTGACCTTTGCTCATCGCTCTTGCTTTTGCAATGGGCACGCACTTTGGATAATTTTTTCTTTTTTCTCCACCACTGCGCCCACACTTCGGGTATGAACCATCGGATCGCTTGTTCGCAATATCTACCCAGTTCTCTTTTACCCATGATCGTAATCCTTTTTCAGCCATTATACTATCAAGCTCATTTTGGTCATATTAATCAGACCACCATTAGCTGCTTTCTTACGGCCTTTCTTCCCACCTGGTGTAACTTTACCAGAACAAACTGCAGAGGCGTACATATTTGCGTACGCCGAAGGATAAACTTTAAATTTACGCTTCGCTGCTGCTTTTCCTCTTGGGCAAAGTTTAGCCATTATCTTGCCTTCCCACCTCTTTTAGCAACTATTCTTTTTGGATTGTATCCAAATTTTTTTGCTAACTCAGGTTTCTTTTTAGCTAACTTAGCTAAGCCTTTATTTTTACTTTTGCTTATTGGTTTCATGTTTCCTTATTTATTTATTTTACCAGACTTCTTAGCTTTACTTCCGAATCTTCCATAAGAATCATCTCTTGAAGCTTTTAATTGCTTCTTAGTTCTTTTCTTTTTAATTCTCATAGCAATAGATTCATCTTTTCTAGCTTTAAAGCCTTGTTTCTTTTTACCTACTTTACCACCTTTTTTCATCATAGCACCGCCTCGCATGCCCATGTCATCTTGGTAGTAACCAGATCTCATATCTTTTCTAGCTGTAGACATTCCGCCACCCATCATAGGTTTACGGCTGTTAGTGACTTGTTTGTTAAATCTTCTGTTTGGCATTATTTTTTCCCTCCTTTAAAGATTTGTGTTCCCTTAATTCCAAAAATACTCGCCACGACGAGAATCCATAAATTAGTGAACCATTTCGGCAGGTTACTGAAATGTTCAAAGAAAATATTTACCTTGTCCATCGCAGTTGGATCGTCCGATATAACTGCCCACGCCAGTACAATTATCGGTGCACTCAATATTCCGAGCACAAATTCATCTTTATAATCGTTTTGTCTCGCTTCAAGTAATTTACCTTGGTAAGCTTCTTCACCGCGAGCCATTTTTTCTGCATGCATCAATTGTGCATCAGACATAGCCATCTTAGTCTTCTGACGGTTAGAATAAATTTTACTTCCCGCTTGAAAAGCAATCTTTGCTAGACTAAACCAAGCCATATTAGTACCAAGTAGCTTTTTTACTTTTATCCTTCAACATTCTTCTCGTACCTCTAACCTCAACGACATTACCTTCTTCGATTTGGTTAAAAACACGATCTTGATTTGAAAGAATTTTAGATCTCGGATCAATACCTACTTTTCCAGGTGAATCACCAATTGCAACTCCACCTTTTTGGAAACCATCTTTACCGACTCCAAGAACTTTTGTTATTTTTACCATGTTTTCTCCTTAGTTGTTTTATACTACTTATTTTTTCCCAAAATTTCTACCAAAATCGTGAACTTTGCTTTTATTTGACATTTCTTGCTTAGTCAATGACGTTGCTGCACGTAATTCTGCTAGATCTTCATTTTGTTGAAGCTTTTCGTCCTTATTCATTTGGTTCATCATCGCTTTCATCTTATCAAGATTGATTTTTTCTTGTGCTTGTTGTGCTTTTACAAAATCATCCTTAGCTCTGATGTCTAATTCTCTAGATTTTAGCTTCGCAATAGGGTCATTTGCAAAATCACCTAATAACATTTTCTCTTCTTTAGCAAAATCTTCAAACATTTCTGCAATCAAGATAGCTTTTCTAGCTTCGATCTGCATATTTAAATTCATAGCTTGTTGTTGCATCTCAGGATTCTGCATTGCAGCAGGATTCTGTTGCATCATTTGTAATTGTCTTATTTGATCTTGGAATTCCATTTCAACTTGTTCTAATGCCATCAAAGAAATGTGTTCAAAAATATTTTTTTGCATAGACCCTGTTACCATAGGATTACCTCTAGCCATTGATGTTGTCATAAAATTTAAATGAGCTGTAATGTGGGCTTTGTGATCTTGACCTTTGAATGCTTGGAAAGGTTTTCCTGATAAAGACATAATTGCTTCAACACTTGGGTCCATAGGTTGAGGCTGTGGTTGTGGTTTTAAAATAAGATCTATGTTCTTAACTCCTAACGCTTCATACATTGCACGATAAGCATTGTATAAATTATGCATTTGAGGATTGGATTGCGCAAGTTGCAATTCAGCTTGAGCCATAGATATTCTTTGTGTTTGAGAGAATATATTTGGATCAGCAATTGGCAGTATATCTACTTTATCATCAAAGTCTGATTGCTTAATCGTTCTTTGACCACCCACAACATCATACGGATACTCGTTAGGTAAGTATAATTTAAATACACGTGCAAGAAGTTTAAACTCTGCTTTCAAACTTACGTATATTCTTTTGTGAATTGCAGACATTGTTCTGCTTCCTCTTTCCAACAGCGCTACGGTCGTACCCACTGCCGCTTGTTGGTTCCCATCGCCTACTTGCATATCAGCGATCGATGCAAATCTTTGACCGGCTGATACTACGACCCCCATTAGTTGTAGAAGTGTTTGCGATGGTTCCTTAAATGGCAAAGCCATAAAAGCATCTTTGATGTTACCACCTGGTGCATCCACATCTCTAAATTCTCCTGGTTGAATCGCTTGGGCATCATCTCTCATTCTGATACCACGCATTTTAAATCCTGCCGGTAGATTGGAAAGCGTACCGGCATCTAACAATGATCTTAGGGCAGATGTTGCGGTTCTAGATAAACCGCCGATCATGTGTATTAAACCAAAACCATAAAATCCTAGTCCTGGTAGAAATCTAAAATGTACAAAATAAGTTATCTTTTCTTTTTTTGGATCGTCGACTGCATAGTTTCTTCTGATTGCTAAAATTTCTCTTGAGCTTTCTTCTAGTGTTACTATGTATGGAAGTTTAATTCCTGTAGGTTCGCCGTCAGCCGTTCTGTCTTCAAAACCTTCTAGGTCAAGATTGACATGACACTCTAACAAAGTAAACATATCTTCGTTAACTGTTTTCTTAACTCCTTCGAGTTCTCTCTCTTTTTTCTCTAAAGCAGATTCGTTGTCCGCGGGCCTTCCTAATTCTACATCTCTATAAAAACCCGAGACCTGTTGTTTACGTAAATCATTTTCTGATTTTTTAAGGACATGAATAATAGACTCTGCATCTTCGAGTGAGGTTGCTGAATAAGGGACCACGAGATCTTCTGCAGGTACAAATTTAGAAACTGCTCTTTGTAATAGATCATCGTAATAAATTTTTTTGAACGCGGATCCTGATAAAGGTAAATAAAATAACATCTGATCAAACTCAGGTTCATACTCTTTCATTTTATCCATCAACTGATAATTCATAAATTCTTTTACCCGTTGAGACTGTTGTTCTTTTTGTGGACTTGGTGCACCAATAATTTGTGTTCTTACAGGTCCGTCGGCCGGTAACAATTCTTTGTAAGCCAACGCTTGGAATTGCGTAACTGCTTCAGCTAGAACAGGATGCGTTGCACCTGCTGCGCCTTGAAAGGGTTCTGTTCGTTGTTCGTATTTAAATCCTAATAGATCTAGACCTTGAATGTAAGAATGCTCCCATTCTTTTCTAGACGTTTTGTAATCCATGTAGTTTTGATTTAACGTTGAACCAAGAGGACCTAATATTTCCTCCGGTAGTAACTCAGCAAGATTGTCAAAGTGACCTTCTCCCTGTGGTTGACTAAAAGCTCCTGGCTCAAAGTTAACTTCTACACCTCCGTCATCTGTAGGTGTAATTTCCGTGTCGCCTTGACTTGGAATGGATTCTTCAATTTCTTCTGTGATCTCGACCTCTTTTTCAGGGCCTTCGATTTCAATAGTTTTTCTAACTTCGTTTGGAAGTGATTTGTCGATATCTGCCATTTGTATTCTCCAATCTTTCTTGTTTATCTTGTTTTGGTTCCTTAATCAAGCCTCGTGGATCAGGGCCAGATAGAGGGGGTATCTCTTTCCATTTAACGTGTTTCATATTTTTTACAAGGGTAGGATTTTTCATTTACCAATAATAACTCTTTTTGCTTCTAGGTAAAGGCTCTTCTTTATAATCTTCAGGGTGAGTTATTAGTCCTCCTTGTCTATATCTCAATAGAGCTTGAGTTACAGAATCCACTAAGTCATCATTTTCTCCATAAGGAAAAGCAGCACATTCTTCTACAACTTCTTCTGCATATTCACGATCTAGAGGAGCATAGATTTTACCTGACTCAAATAAAGGAGCTACTGCATTTATTCTTGCGTGTTTATCTTGACCTTTACTTGGAGTGAAATTAACCACAGGTATGTCCATGTTCCTTAATTCATGTGTCAGTGGCAGGCCTGAAGCTTTAGCCTCCACGATTACTGTTTCAGGTTTCCAATAATCATATTGTTCTTTGGCCACGCGCCTTAGTTCTGGAAACTCAACTCGACCTTTCCACGCATCAAGGAGAATTAAACATTCTTGTGAATCTTCACTTTCTCTGAATACACCCCATGTTGTAATAGCAGAGTAATCGGCTGTTTCCTTTTTTAAAAATGCAGTATCGTAAGATTGAATACAATGTGTAACTAAAGGTAGATCTTCTTTATCCCAATCGTTCCACCATTCTCTTTTTATAATTGCACCTTCTTCTGATGTTGGATTTTGTTGATACTGTGCATTAAATTTATTTACACCAGCCGAAGCTTTAACTGCTTCAAAATCTTCTAGCTTCCAATATTCTGGCCACACTGGTTTTCCGTTTGGTAAAATTGCAGGGAACTCTATGATGTCCCACTTGTCTGCATTTTCATCTGCTTGAGAATTAACTAATTTTGCAGTTAAATCTTTAGTTGACCAACGAGTCATAACTACAACAATACGACCACCAGGTTGTAAACGTTGTCGTGGTCCTGATGTATACCACTCGTAGGCTGCTTCAAAAGCTGTGGTCTTGTTGCTTGCTCCATCTTGCTCTGAATGTGGATCATCAATAATTAATAAATCTGCACCTCTTCCGGTTACAGCACCTTTGACACCGACAGCAAAGTATTCACCTTGTTTAGAAGTATTCCAACGTCCTGCAGCTTTAGAGTCTTCTTGTAATCTTGTAGAAAAAATTTTTTGATAATTTTCTGAGTCGATCAAATTTTTTGTCTTACGACCAAAACTAATTGCAAGTTCTGCTGTGTGGGTTGCTTGAATAATCTTTAACTTAGAATTTTTACCGATCATCCATGCAGGCAAAAAGTAAGACGCAAATTCTGATTTAGTATGCCTAGGTGGCATATTAATAATTAAACGAGTAATTTCTCCAGATGCTAATTTATTAAATTTTTCTGAGATACGTGCGTGGTGGGACCCCTCTATAAATTCAGGCCACATTTGTTTTACAAAAGACAAGAAGTCATCGTGAGCTTCTTTTCTATCAGCTGCCTCATCTGCGTTAACGAGATCTTCTTTCAGCTTTCTACGTTTGATAGGATCTTTAATTTTATTAATTTTTTCTAATGTCAGCATATGTTTCAATATGGGTATAAACTAATATACATGTAAAACTATTCAAATCAAACTATATAGGGTATGTCTGGGACCCCTACTACACCACACCCCTTACGATTTTTTAACAAAGCTATAACCCCAGTAATAATTCCTATTGGGACCTCT
>Ga0209336_10001566_pt1 | contig 11113 bp, 15 predicted proteins | sample LinPmetageLP32_FD_184042 | JGI IMG/M metagenome (GOLD analysis project Ga0209336, IMG submission 184042) | Marine viral communities from the Pacific Ocean - LP-32 (SPAdes) (version 2) | ecosystem: Environmental > Aquatic > Marine > Oceanic | place: Pacific Ocean | collected 2009-08-23 | reverse complement strand
AGCTACAATAGGCTCTGCTATCTCAGTCAATAAGGACTGAGGGTCTGAGAGTTCTTGGCCAAGCATTCCTAAGTCTGCTACTAGTTCGTCTACTGTCATCTTGCTTTATATGTTATTTGTCCACTAATACCTTTAAAGTAATTGTTTAAGCCGGAAAGCCATTGGTTGTTTTGTGCAAATGTAATTCCACCTACTGCACTATAAGTACCTGTATGTTGATTAATAGGTATTACGTAAGGTGCTGTACTAGATATAGTAAATTGATCGCCGGCTTGTGGACCTTGAGCCTGTGATGGCGGTAAGCCTGTAACGTTACTAACTGTAGGCCATATTACACCGTTTGTAAAAGAGCCATCAAACCAATTAAAGGTTACTGTGCTAAAATCAAATGCTGCTGGGAAATCTTGTGTACATTCCATTGTAAAGCTAAATTCTACTTCTGCCGGTAAGTCTGTATATAATGTATTAAAGAAGTATGCTTGGGTGCCACCTGGATTATACGCTACCGACGGTGGTAATGGTACTTGCCCAAAGATAGGTCTAGTACTAGTAGTCTCTAAGGAGTCTATTACTTTTGTGTGAAATGGAGGCATTGCAGGTGGTGAGAACAAGTTGTTAAATTGATCACCGGCTTCTGGCCCTATCTTGTAGTTTACAAATATTTCACCTGGCATAGGACCGTACGGTGCAACACATTCATTAAGTGGTGTTGGTACTTGTATTGTTATAGTTGCTGTCATGCCCGCTACTACATCTTGGTACTTCTCTTTGAATGGAGTGTATGTGATACCAGTTAAGGTAATCTCAGGTTGGTCCTTGTAGAAGTAGTAGAGTCTTGCTAACACGTCATCGATGTACTGTTGGCACTGTGATTGGATCGTCACGTAGTTATCGTACTTGTCAGTGTCAGCCCCATCCTCTGGTCTTGCCATGTCCATGATGATCATGTTGAATGAGTAGTTCATTACAGGTCCCTGTCTATTACTACTTGATGGTAACAGATACAGGTAAGGGTAGCTTACTCGCTCTTCCTCAGTACCTAATTGACTCACATACTTCAGGTCACTAAGATCTCCATACCCAAAGTCTTGTAGCATTAGGTGGTTATCAGTGATTGTCCTGAATCTATTTATGATTTCTTTGTATGTCATAATTTCTTATTTGTAATTTTACGGGCCTCTTGTGCCTCTTTAGTCTCTTTCTCCTTCTTGATCTGTAGGTATGTTAGTATCTTGTGTAGCGGCTCCTCTGTGATTGCGTCCATCTTTAGTACATCCCAGTTTGTTAGTTCACATATTACTTGGTACCAACCTCTTGACACTTCTTTAGGGTCATACATTGTCTCATCATCATTAGGTAGTCCGCCATCCTTGTTAAGGCCAAACAGTTCTGCGTATTGCTTATAGATAGTTGCACGCCACTTAATGTATTGGTCTATTACTGCTAGGGCTTCGTCGGCCCATGGTGTGTCTACTCCCAGTACTTTAAGTATCTCTTGGATATTCTTCTCGGTACCTAATGAGAGGTAGCAGTCTAAGTCTACAAACTCACCGAAGTTTAGTGCATTAAAGTCTGGTTGTACCTTTAGTGTTCTCTTATTAGAGGCTGCTATAATAAAGCCAATGAACAGTTGCATACTATCAGGGTCTGCGTTATCAAACTCCTGGGCTGTGTAGTTACTAATAGACTGCACTATCCATGGCCAGTGAGCCTGGTTAGTGAACTCCCACTGTTGAAGTTGCTGCCATTCCTCAATGGTTACCCTTGTAGGTACTGCCCACTTCTTATTGTTAATGTTAACTGTTACTCCCATATACTATTAAATATAAGTTACTCGGTAAATGAATTACTATATTTATCGGCCTCCCATCACGGCGTAGGTTCCCATAGTTTTATTTTGCTTACGATTGTAATTTGCAATTGCCAGTGAGATCACCGTATCATCGTGCTGGCCACTTGGGTGACCGTACTTAATCGATCTTGTCTTAGGATTGTAACTATATGTAAACATAGAGAGCTCGTTGTAAAGCCATGAGAATAGCCCAACATCTGGGATAGTAATTGCGGTGTCATTCATATCAAGTATGAGTCCCTCGATGATCTCCTGTTTAGACTTAGAGGTAGTAACAAATGGGTGAGTATCTTGCCACTGTCGTTTAATCATCTCGAATATTACATCGCCAATAGAGTTTACTTCCACCATTACGGTAGCGTTATGCTTACGGATCCTGACTAGTATCTCATTAACCATTGTCGTCCACTCTTGTGCATTAGATCTATAGATGTCTACTACATTACCTCTTGAGTCTTGGAAGGTAGCTACTGTGTAATCCTCCTGCTTACCTAAGTCAATACCACAGAAGATCTTGCCTTGTGGTCTAGGGTATTGTGTAAATGTATTCTTATCTAGGTTAGAGAACACTTCACCTCCTGAGTCTATGAAGGCTGCCATGTACTCTTGTTTGAATACATTCTCTGGCAGTGTCTTCTTTGCATCCATAATATCTACAGGATCTATGTATGGTGTGTCGTATGATGTCCCTGTGTAATTACAGTATTGTGGGTAGTCTTCGCTTACTCCTAATTGGTATAAGTCATAGAAGAAGTTCTTACCTTTTGGTGTGGAGATGAATAGTACTTTCTTGCCGCGGACCATAAAGACTGGACGGATAGCCTCTTGCCATGCTTCATCTTTACAGAAGGCTGCTTCATCTATTACTCCGTAGTCACATGTTAGTCCTCTAATGTTATCGTATCTCTCTGCTGAACGGAATAGGATCTGTGTACCATTCTTAAGTGTGATTTCATTTGATGAGTAGTTGCATGATTTAACTAGGCCGCTATCTCCAATGGCAGCCATTAGTTCTTTCTGTACTTTATCTGTTTGACTGTATACCGGACTAACCCATAAGCACTTTGCAGGTCCCTTGTTAATACCCCAGTATAGAACTAGGTTCATTGCCATTAAGGATTTACCGAACTGTCTACCTACACAGGCTACATGGAACTTTGACTTGCTATCTAATATAGCATTAATCATTTCCTTTTGTTTAGTATGTGGTGTGAAGCCGGTGAATTCCATTATCCCTTCGGTGCAAACTGGTCAATACTAGAGTCACCACCTTCGTGATCACCTGGTATTCTAGAGTTAGCATCAGGTCCAAACTTAAATGAAATGTTTTTAAATAGATCTTCTCCATCATTACCACTTAGTTCTGTTCTTGCTAACTTAGGTATAATATATTCTGATAGTTTTATCATGATGTCTAGCGCTTTGGCCGGATCTTCGCTGGCTACTTGAGATACCCATCGAGACATATTGTCTAGGTTATCTTCAGTTAGCTTCTGATACGCTTCTCTAATCATTCTGGTGTTCTTGTTAAGGGTACCCTTCTTCTTACCAGCTCTGTTAATGTTGTGGTCTCCTCCTTTAAATGCGCTCATCTTCTTTAAGTGCTTTATTTAATCCGTCTAATGCTACTTGAGCATGTGACTTATTGGTTGCTTTAATTATAGCTACATATTCTCCTGTTGGTTTGAATGTGTACTTCTTTGTTTTTTTAGTCTCGTAGACTTTATACTCTTCCATAGTGAAACATTATATTTTGTTTAGCTGTTGTTACGCAGCGGCCACACTTTGTAGCCTTGGTTGGTGTTTTTGTTACATCACTAACTATCTCAAAGATCATTCTATGCTCTTCATCGGTTAGTCTTCTACTTGTGGTAAAGATTAACATATTATCTTTTACCCATTGTCTGTGTTCTGGTTTCATATCTAAATATATTTATATAGTAAATTGGCGAGCACGCCGGAAATAGCTGCGTAAAGTATGCCTATTAATCCAAACTGTGCACAGAATGGACCTACGCTCATCCATGCTGCCATACACATATCACATCTAAATGGTTTGTTTGGTAACCATTTTAATTCGAAGTGACTAATAAAGTCTACTACTATATAGGCTAGACATGCAAACCCTATCATTTGTATTAGTTCATTCATAACTTATTCCATTTTCTTTTAGTTTCTCTCTAATATAGATCTTTGCTTCTCCTACTGCTTTTGCAATACTTGTTCTAGGTATATTAGTTACACGCGAAAGTTCTGAGAAGTTACCCTCTTTAATCCACATCTGAAATAGTATTGCACGGAACCACAACTCAATACCACCTGTTTGCATATCCTCTAGGATGCCTTGGATAGCCTCTGTCGCATCATCTTGCTCATAGTCATATACTTCATCATCACTAATGTTTTGGTTAATCATACCCATCCCAAAGACTCTGCCCTTCTGTCTGTAAAGAGTATGGTATTGACTAGTACTTGAGTTAAATGATCTCCACATAATACCAGATAAGAAGTTCATACCTCTACCACTATCTACAATCTCTTGTCCACGCTCATGTGTCATAAATTGTTCAATAGCAAAGTGTGCAACGTCTTCGTACTCTTTGTTAGATCTACATATCTTCTTACTCATAAGAACTATGGCTTCGTAATTCTCTCCTATAAATTTATTCATAGAGGTCATCTTTACCGAAGATGAAGAGATCTCTGTCGTATCTAAACATACCGGTGTAGTGTGGTCTTTTTTTATCATCTAAGTTTAAGCCATCTTTTTCTAGTAAGTTATAGTTAGTACAGCCCATTAGGTAAGCCCATCTAGTAATATTCTTATGTTTTTTTATTGGTACTGGGTTTACATGTCTTCTCCAGTTCTTTAGTTTAAATACAAAATGCTCTCTACTAAGCTTTACTATCTTACATTCCTTTGGATCTACGTATTGCAGTAAGTAGTCATGTATATTATCATCCATACGGTCTAATATCTTTCTAATGTCAGAACCGTAAATATCTATCCATTCACCATCTAGACTATACTCAAGCATAATTCTACGTATGAATGCAAATAAAATAGCAATGCTTTCATCTTCAGTGTTTACGCATCTAGGTACTTTAACCATAAGTGTATCTATATCTAATCTCATACAATATATATTAGCTTTTCTATGTTAGTTGTTTCCGATGTCGATACCGACATCGTTAGATGTATATTGCGAAGCAAATACATCATTTCAGACTGGGTTAAGATAAGCTATTCTTTTTAGTTATTTAAGTAAACCCCTTAGCAGTTAACAGAACTCTCCCCTTAGGTTTCGATATTTAGATTTCAAATTTCGTATTACGCCGTCTTCAGCCTCCGTAGGTGGTTCCCTTAAACCATTGTTCCTACCCGTATACTTATATTGAGTCCTGTTGTGACACTATCGGAGAAAACTCTAACCACTATGTTTCTGTATTATTTCAACAGCGTAGTCTATAATCCAACGTCTGACCCTCTACATACCGTTTGGCCCTCGAGGTGTGATCTGCTGTGGAGCAGGTGTCGATTGTTATACAGTATATATTGTCATAGTTTCAAAAAAAAGGCGGATTGGCTAAAATAAATTGAAACCTTTTAGTAAGACGATATATAATAAGTGTCAATCAACTAATTCTTTATTTTACTTTTTAGATTACGTTGTTTTTTTTAATGGTAGATTGACATTAGAACCCTAACAGTTTTCAGCCATTCTGTTAGGGTTTCTTTTTATACTAAAAAAGGGCCCTACTTTCGTAGAGCCCTTTCGGCCAAACATAAACAACTATTAAGGGAATAGTTACTCTGTCATTCTTAGTTAATCTTTCTTAATATAGTTCCATAATTAATTACAGAACCTGCTGTTGAATCATTCCAAGCTTGGTAGTAAAAGTATTGTGTTGTTGTCCAATCAATTACCTGTGTTTCTATAGGATCACCTGATCTTACAGATGCATTTGCTGTTTCATTTGGTGTACCATATACATAAACCGCAGTACCTGTAGCACCGATAAATAATGTCTTTTGATAATAAGTTGTACCATTACTAGAAGATTGTATTCCTGCTTGTTGTTTAGCAGTACCTGATGTTGCTGTTGGTTGACCTACAGTCTGTGATTGTTCACTAAACCAATAAGATTCATAACATGTATTATTAAGACTTAGTCTATCTTCATAAGCTCTAAATTCAAGAATATCTCCTACTGCAAATGTATTAGCTGGTATAGTAACTACTGAATAAACAATATCTGATGTAGCGCTATTAGGTACAGTAAATTTAGGTAATTCAAACTGTGTAGGAGCTCCTACTGCATTTGAATCGACTTGTAATGCACCAGATGAAGTAATGTTTAATCTTCTATCTGTACCACCTGCATCTGACATAATAATACCACCTGCAGTTGGTGTTGAATCTGTTTGTGTTTCTAGTGCTTTTACTGAAAGTGTTTGAGCATTTGCAGCAGTTACATTGTAACCGATTGCAATAGCTTCGTTTGCAGTTGCGCTTGCGTTCTGTCCGAATGCTAAACCTCTATTACCTGCAACACTGGCTGAAGTACCTATTGCTACTTTATCACTACCACCTGAAAGATTAATAGAGTTACCAATACCTACAGATCTATCTGAACTAGAAATATCTACATCGTCACCGATTACAATACCTTCTGATGAATTAGTAGTTCCGTTAATACCAATTGCAATACCTCTGTTAGCTGATGCAACAGAGCCTGCACCGATGGCAATACTACCTTCTGAACCAGAACCGTTTGCTGCAGCGTTTTGTCCTATTGCTACAGACTCTTGTCTTGTAGCAGATGCTCCTTCACCTAATGCGATAGAGTAGTTACCACTTGCAACTGCAGCAGTAGTTGTTAAACTTGCAGCTGATTTTAATGTATCAGTACCTGTACCGTTTACTAGTCCTGCAGCACCTCCACCACCTGATGGTGTGTTAATCCATGCTAAATTACCTGAAGCATCAGCCTCTAGTATCTGTGTACCTGTTGATTGTACGTTAGGAAACTTTAATGCGTATGTTGATCCACCTGCATGTGCTGGTCCTTCTAGTGTTACATTGTGTGCTCCTGATGCATCTTCACAGAATAAAGATAATTTACCTGCGTTAGTTCCATCACCTTTAATTTTAACACCACCGTTTGTTTGTGTTTCTAAAGCTTTTACTGAAACTGTATCTGCGGTTGTAGCTGTTACGCCATTACCTATTGCTACCGCACCTGAACCATCAGTAATAGCATCAGATCCAATTGCAATACCATTTACTGCATTTGCAGTTGCTCTCTCGACATTACCTCCTTCTCCTATAACAATAGCATTTGATGCTGCTGCATTTGCTGATCCACCGTATGGACCTGGTACAATCATTACTCCATTAGGAGCTGAGTTACTATTTCCGCCAATTGAACAAGTAGCTAAAGAAATCGATGTAGTAGCATTAGCGCCAGCAAAGTTACCAAGTGCTAAACTATTTTGTTGTGCACTTGCACTTCTACCAATTGCTACAGATCTTGAAGATGCGTTTGTAGAACCATCACCAATTGCAACTGATTCTGAATTTGAATTAGCACCTCTACCAATAGCGACACTATCTGTACCATCCGCAGTGGTATTCTCTCCAACCGCTACACCGCCTTCTGCACTTGCAGCTGCTCCTTCACCTAATGCGATAGAGTTATTTCCTGATGCGTTTGCAGCAGTAGCTGTTAGTGAAGCTGCTGATTGCATTGCGTTAGTACCTGTACCTGATTCTAAACCTGCAGCGGCAGCTGGTAAACCACTTACAGTTGAACCTGTAAAATCTACAGTACCACTTACAAAGTTAGTAGCTGTATTACTCATCTCGATATTAGTAGCTCCACCTGTACCATCTTGGATACCTTTAGCAGTAGCTGAAAGAGCTGCGTTATCGCTTGTTTTTATTAGACCTTGATAGGATAGATCTATTTGTTGTCCTGTTAATGTTGCCATAATTTAATTTTTGTTTGTATTTATGTTTATGTTAGTGACCATGTTCTTGTTTCTGCTTCCCATAATTTTGAGTTTAGGTTCCATATAAATGATCCTACTGGCGGAGCTCCGTTACATGCATCATCGGCTATTGCGTACCACCAAGTTCCGTTCTTCGGTTGTGTGATATTGTAATAGTTTGCTAAAGCAATAGTCCATGAACCGTTTACTGTAGCAGTTATACCTAAGTGTAAACAATAGGCTTGAATCCAACTACCATTTACTGGTGCTGTTATATTGTAATATAGACACAACGCTGAAAGCCAAGTACCTCCTGTAGGTGCTGTTACGGCATTACTAGTAATACATTGTACATAATCTTGAATTGCATTATTTATATCCATATTATTGTTTTAATTTTGATATTGCGTCTATTGCGCCCTGTGTACCTATGTACACTCCAGCTATAATAACCCAATCAGAACTTGTTAAAGTCTCTGAGAAGAGCCCGAAACAAGCCACAACAAAGACCATAAGCTTTCTACTTATATATCTACTTAGTATTTTGTCTGTTACTGCTTTCATGTGTTAAGTATACTTTTAATTTCTTAGCGTTACCAACTGTACTCTTAGTTGCAGCTGGAACAATCGGGGTTACAGTCGAGTCCGCAGTCTGCGTAGATGTATAAGTCATTTCTATTTAAGGGTATATTAGTTTGTAAACCACTAAAGTAAGGATTGTCTCTGTTAGGATTCATTCCATCATTAGGAGTCGGGTTTTGATATAAGGTAAACATATTAGGATGCTGTTGTAAATACTCTAGCATTCTTTTATTGTAAAACTCTGCTACGTCTATTGCTTGTTCTCTAAGATATTTCATCTCATCTAGCGTAGTAGATTGTGTTTCTTCACTTGTACCGTTTACGATACCTGCTTCTACATATTTGTATTTTAAATTAGGTAGCAACAAGTATAATGCATATTGAATTAAACACGGGCCAACTAGATCTTTTAAGAACGCTGATTCGTTTGTTGTTAAATCATTTGCAATGACACCGGCTTTTAATCTATTGTAAAAAGGTGTGCCTAATGTATCTTGTATATAAAGGTCTTGAGCTTGTAATATAGGAGGTGTTAATACATCAATACGAATATTGTTGTCTAACGACGTCCATTGCTTCATTCTCTGCTCGCTAACTAAAAGTACGTTTTCCATGTTATAGTGATTCTATGTTTTCTTGTGGTGCAGTGTCTTCGATCTCTGCTTCGTTAATTAGCTTGTTAGGTCTTACTTTAAGAGCTACGTTGTAACCAGCTAATCTTAGCATGTAACCAAAGCCTTGCAATATCTTCTTTCTTTTAGGTTCTACTACAGTTCCTTCGAAGTGTGCATACGCAACTCTGATCTCTTCCGCGTTAGAGCTAAAACCGGCACTGTCCTTGATGCCCAATAGTAATGGGGATGTAATTCTATGTGCAGTTAATATCCTCGAACTGATGCGCTCTTCTAATAATAAGTAGTAGTCATCATTTGCTGAGTCAATCGGAGTAACTTGTAGTTCTTTACCTGCTTCAGAGAATGCCAAGAAGAAACGACCTGCGTTTTCTGTTCCTGTAAATGTTTTTTCTATCTCTTGATAAACATCTCTTCTCTCTTCTGGTGAAGGTACACCATTTCTAAATTGTACAAACATACTTGGCGCTAGGCCATTTGCTATATTGTTTGCGTGGAATCTAGATACTTGTGCATCTAAACTAATATCATTCATTGCTGCTACATAGTTAGGTAGCGGATATACTTGATTTCCTGGTGTGTATCCATAGAAATAGAATACTTGTGAAGCATTGTCACCTTTATTATCTGTAGCATCAAACGCTTTATACTCTTGGTATGGATATTTTCTTAGGTTAGACCAATCAGCAGAGTACATATAGTTTTCTACTTTATCTTCTTCATTAGGTTTACCTGATCTTACGTTACAAAATGGTAAGTGATAGATCTCTGAAATCTTTGTACGATCCTTAGACCATATTACATTAATAGCGTAACCAGAAAATAATACATAATCTAACGAAATCTTTTCATAAAGCTCTTCAATCGTTTCGCCATTTTGGTTAATGTATTCGTCACCGATGATTTCGATACCATCGCCGACAATACCAGCTGTAATAGCATCAACAGCAGTATGATGCATGGCACTAGTGTCATATAGTTTTATTAATGATTGCGGGAACAAGTTTAGGTTGCCGTAATACATGTAATCTTTACTACGGACTTCTCTGATGTCTGGTAATTCAATGGCTTGGAATTCTGATCCCTTAATTGAATAAATGCCTTCTGGTGTGTTTCTCATAATTTCTTTTAATAATTTGGTCTAAAAAATACATCAGCAACACGTTCTTCGGTTGCAGTTGTACTAATAAATTCGGTCATTCCTAAATCACCACCTGGATCTGTAACTATTTTAACTAATCCTGCTTCTAGCATGATGGAGTTTTTAACTAACCTCCAATTATATATCCCGTTTTTATGTTGGTTCCCAAACCCAGTCGGGAATGTAACCTCTAGTGTAGTATACCTTGCATTAGATTTAACAATCTTAGTTACTCCTAATGAAAGAGGTTGATGTGAATACTGTGAAGTTAGTATAAATTGAGTAGTCGAAGGGTTAACACCAGACATATTTGCTATGTTTACTGTAAATTGCTGTGTTAAACTTGTTTCTGGTACTAGTATTGTCATGGACTATGTTTTATTTCGTCTTATATATATAAATATAGAAACTAACACAATTGACATGGAGTATAAAAAGATTAAGTTTGGTACATACACAAACTCTTATTGGCACAAATTAAAAGGCTTAAAATCAATAAAAGGTCTACTTAAAGAGATTAAAGAACTGTACTGGGAAGACTATAACCTTTATGTAGTTGGTAGTATATTATCTAATGTAGAGACTAGTGACGTAGACTTAATTATTACAGGTCCGTTAATACCTGCTAAAATAGATTACTTATTAGAATCTATAGTAGAGATTGGGTTTGAGCATCAAATATTTTGTGATGTAAAATTTAGCGTTACAGGCGAGTTATTTGACCCGACACGTGATATTGATAAAAATATAAGATATGCTAACTATCGCGGTGCTATGACTATTGACGGCCATCCATATCACTTTGCACAGAAACATCACGGTTTATACTTATCAGATCAGCACTACCCTATGGCTAAGACACTTAATGCTATGGTAGAAGGTAGAAGATACAAAGCACCTAAGAAAGTTAT
>Ga0209336_10001563_pt1 | contig 11129 bp, 14 predicted proteins | sample LinPmetageLP32_FD_184042 | JGI IMG/M metagenome (GOLD analysis project Ga0209336, IMG submission 184042) | Marine viral communities from the Pacific Ocean - LP-32 (SPAdes) (version 2) | ecosystem: Environmental > Aquatic > Marine > Oceanic | place: Pacific Ocean | collected 2009-08-23 | reverse complement strand
AATATTAAATTTTGCCCACAGATTAAAAAAAGATTAAAAAGATTAAATCTTGCCCCTGTTTTAGAAACCTTTCTATAGAATCCTATATGTGAGAACACTTTTCATTTTGGGGGCAGTTTTTAATCTTTTTAATCTTTTTTAATCTAAATTATCTTCTTCTATAAATTCATTTACTATTTTTAATTTATGAGATATTAATACATTATTTACATTTATCTGTTTTCCATCTATTTTAGGTTTATAAATATTTCTAAAATATGTTCTAAAGTTATTATTACCCATCAATTCTCCTCTAAACCATTTATAATTTTGTTCTCTTTTTTGTTTTTTTGATAAATTATAAAAGTATTCACTAGATTTATAAATTCCATATAAATCTTTACAAGATATATAATCTTGTTTGTTGCATGTTTTCTCAATCCTTTCATTAAGACAATTATATAAATCATCACTATCTTGAATATATTCTTTAGTTCTCTGGATAATTTCTTGACAGGTGTAAGGCTCATCACAGACGAATTTATCATAATCTTTTATAAATTGTATAAGATAATCAAATAGAGTAGATTTAAATTTATTTTTAAAATCATCAGATTTATAATATATATTTGCTTTATAAACATAATCTAGATCTTGGTCTAAAAGTTCCTGTTTAGTAGTAAATGTTGATTTAAAAGGTATATCAACGAGCCTTCTTTCTATACTATCATCTTTTCTACCATCAATCTTAGGCTTTTTATTACATTCTAATATATGAGTAGCTCTTAACTTAGTTTTAGTATCATTACTATAATTCATACGTGCGTTGATTTCAGAACCTCCCGTAAGTTCCTTGATAGTAGCCCCATTTATTTTTTGGTTCTCGCCATCAGGCTCTCTGTAAATAACCAAACGTTTATTATTCATACAGGCTACAGCAGGATTATTGCCTGATTTTATTCCATTCAATAGTAAATCATTAGGTGCCGTGTAACTATATTCACCTAAGCAGGATACAAGCAATTCGTTTAATACGCCTTTCCCATTTCCTCCTGACCCATTAGCTATAATGAATTTTTCTATTGGTATACCGTATAATGTAGTGGCTAAATAACTAATATAAGTTTTTTTAATATCTGGATCTGGAAATATTTGTTCAATTAAATCACTTAATTCTTTTAAATCTACAGGGCTACTAATTTGATAATCATATCTTGTAGATGATAAAATATAATCTTCTCTTCTAGGTTTAACCCATTTCAATAATTTCAAATCATAACATTTATTATTAAAAACGAATAAATATGGATTATTGTCAAACTCAATATGATCGAAATCTTCACAGGATAATAGATGAATAATTCTCTCGCTTATCTTAACAATTTTACTGGTAGATAATACACTCGTTATCACTCCATTAAGAAACTTCCTTTGTTCCTGTAAAGATTTAATTTTAGGTTGATCATCGTCCATAGTAGCCTTGGAAATTAATTTATTTATTCCCATTAATTTTATATTTAATAACTCAAAGAGATATGAACTTATATAACATCTCAACATATTATACCGCTTATCGCTATGCCACTTACTTTTATTATATGTATAAAGTGTTTCATCTTTATAAACGTAACAAACTCCATTATCTTCAAGGAATAATTTAGCTAGTTTATCATCAGTCTGTAAATAATCATCAATTTTAAGATATTTAGATTTTATCTTTTGGAACATGATTTTATTTGATTTTTTAGAATAATGATAAACACTAGCAATACTATTACCAGATCTACCATTCTTCCATATATTATTAAAACATTCTTCTGAATATTTGTCCGATCTTTTAGAAAATCGTTTAGCAATTTTTTTATTTAATTTACTGCAGTTTTTTAAAGCCCATACAATTTTTGTCCAAGAATCATAGTTATCAACATATTTAATATTTATATTATCTAATATATCTTGTAACTCATAATTATTAATTTCGTCATCAGTCCCAGCACCTGAATCTATCTCTCGTTTTGGTAAATTAATAAAATGTTCTAATTTAGATATTTTATAATTTTGACAAGTTGGATTATAGATTATTGTATCTTTTTTAGCCCAAGCCCACTGACCTGATAATATCTCAATATCATTAAAACAAGTTTGAACCCTGTTATTTTTTATTTTTTGGTCGGTCTCAAAAAAAATGTGTTTCCCTCGCATTTTCGTCAACGACCTATAATAAGGTAATTCACTTGATATATTATCAACAAAATCAGTAGATTCGCTCGGGTATTCTATGTCGTCTTTAAAATCAACGTCAATATGGAGCATATCTCTCGTATCAATAGCTATGTATTCTGATTTAGTATTTTTTAAAAGGGGCTTATCAAAATCATTGGTAGTCGGCATAATACAATTGGGACTAGGGGGTTGACCATTTATATCCAACAATTTTTTTTTTGATCCATTAATATCAAGATAAATGTCAAACCATTTAATATTTTTTGAATCTAAGAATTTTTGAATTTCCATTTTTATATATATACAATATTTAAATTATCTTTATATAGCGACAAACAAATGAACTTTATTTAAACCGATGATTTAAAGAAAACATATTTATTAGTTAATGACCGATAATATCACTTCTTTTAATATAGAATATCTTGCTGGATTTGTCAGCATTTATCTTTTCAATCCTCCTAATAGCTATATCTTTTTTATTTAAATGATAATGATATAGTTTATATTCTGCTTCTCTGGGGTGAGGTTTATAATTCTGTTTTCTGTCTGCTAGCACCTTCTCCCTATTTTTTTTATACCAAGCCTTCTGATTTAACCTTCTTTTCTCCTTATTAATAATAATTTTATGTTTGTTAGCATGATACCAAGATAGCGAGTTTAAGGCCTTTTTTTCACTCATATATATATAACAATCATTTAAGGCTTTAAGTGTTTATAATTACTTAAAAATAAATCAGACTAATAATATAATAAATGCCTCGTGGTATCAATGAATCTTTTTATAAATATAAAGTGATCAAGGGTGAAGAACCTGCTAAATATTTTAAATTAGTTAATGAAGTTATGGAGCATTGTGGTATAAGAAAAAATACAGTATATAACATAATTAACAAAACTAGAAATTTAAAATTAGTTAAAAAGGGTTTAGATCTCAAAATACAAAAAATTAAATTACCTGTTAGGAAATCTGTCTATATGAAAATATCCGAATTAAACAAGATGTAAACCAATTATTTTTATAAAATTTATATAAAAAATTTTATAAAAACTAATCTATTATATATAATATATGTCAGATAGTATCTTTGAAAAAAGTATAGATGATGAGTTATTACAATTAGAGGAGATGCTAGATATCCCTGAAACAATTGAAGAAGAGGAGGAGGTTCGTATACCAACCCCTGATACGCCTGAAGATATAACACCAGTAAATTCACCAGAACCTGAACCAGAACCAGAGCCAGAACCTGCTCCTAAAAGAAAGGGTCGGAAACCCTTGAGCGATGAAAGAAAGGCTCAATTGAGGGCACAACTTGCTAGAGGTCGTGAATCTTCCTTAAAAAAACGCCAGAACAATTCTAAATTGAGGAAGTTAAAGAAGGCTAAAGAAATTGTTGCAGATGAACAGGATATAGTATTATCAACTAAGAGTGTTAAGGAGCTTCAAGATGAAATTAAAATGTTAAAACAACAAATGAATAATTCTAATAAAAATCCAGCACGTGCGTCTATCGTCCCTTTAAATCAAACAGAAAAAAAGATAATAAACAGGGTTGAACCCCAGCCCACTAAACCTGCTGTTATTGATAATCCTGGCCCGCAATACTCCAGGGAGTTCCTCAGAAAAATCAATAGTAAATACTACTACTAATCTAGCATCGTCTCAAATATTTACTTAAAGATATCAAACATATAATTTTTTATATGTGGTATAATATTACTGAGGACCCTTTGAAATTAACTCCAATTTATCATTGCAACTGTGGCGGATATTTTAGATATAACAATAAATCAAGACATTTAAAAACTCAAATTCATATTAAATATATTCATAATCAAGCGGCAGGAAATTAGAATCCATATACATCTCTTCTATATCATTGGTAAAATTCACAACGAGAAAACTATTTTTTTTTGTTGTTGCTTTTCTATATAATTGAATCCAAGTTTGCCGTTTCGGTAACATGTTAAGGTCATCTGCTATCAAGTCTGCTTCTTTCTGCGTCGTCCCAAATATCAAAGCTCCTGTTAAGTTGCTGCGAACCGCCGTTGATATTAAGCTCCATTTTTGCGTTAAAAAAAATGAGCTGATCATAGCATGTCTACCATTCATCACGATTTTACTAATAATACCAGTTCCGTTCTGCAACTTTAAGGCACCACTAAAAGCAACGTCGTCGAAATAAAGACAAACATGCTCTACCTTCTCCTTATTGTCTATAGCTTCTTGAAATTGTTCTTCTAACATTTCATATAGCACCTCTAACTTATCTTCATTGTATCTAAAAATATTTCCAGGTGGTATTTTCTTGACTTCTGCAAATAATTTAATTTTCATATCTAATTTATTATTTGATATAATGTAAATATTCTCACCCTTAAAAATTTTATCATATCCAAATTTAGGATTGCTTAAAATATTGATAACGGCCGTGGTTTTTCCTGATCTATGGCTTGGGCCGTTGATCACCACCTTACATGGTAAATCAAAGAGCTGGGGGATCTGATGGTAATACGAATCTGTTTTATCCTTAATTCTAAGCACTTCATATTTTTTAAAAGGCATACTATATTTAAATCATATATTTTAAAACAATAAATCTTTATCAATCTTACCAGATTTAGACCCTGGTGATATACTTGCATAAACTCGACCATATGCCCACTGATTGGCGGATTGAACCTGTGGACGAACTGATGACCTATTAGAAAAATAAGCACCTTTGCCCTTTTGAAATATCTTGGAAATATTACTTAGTTTATATCCAGATAATTTGGATATATCTTTTAATGAATGAGATTTATTTTTTAAAAACCCATGTTTTTTATTAAATTTTTCCTTAAATGTCAAACCCATATATCTAAATCATATATTTTAAAACACTCTATATTTAAAGAGCAAACGAATGATATTGACTTAAAGATAACAAACGAATATATTTTAAATGTCTCACAACGAATATCAAAATTGGATTGATTACTTAGAAACGGAAAAATCAACAAATAATAATATTGTAAAATATATAGATATGTACGAAAAATATACGTTGAAAAGATTAAGAGAAATTGTTAAACACCACAATAAAATGGTTAGAAAAGAAGCCATGATTAAGAAGAATAATGAAATTAAAAGTAACGTTATTAAGGTCACAGATTACAAGACGAAAGACGCTCTTATTGCACGTATGAAAAAATCAAAGAAATATCATGAACAATATTTATTAGGTATTCAGGAGAAAAAACCAAAACAGGAAGAGAGAATTCAGCGGGAGGTCGAACAAAGTCTTAAAACATATATAGAATTATTAAAAAATGATAAAGAGGAGGCTAAACAATATTTAAATTATAAAGCATTTGACATTAATAAATTATCTGAAGCGTTTAACGTTGACCGTATAGGAAGTATGACAGAGTTTAAAAATGATATTAGAAAACAAGCCAAAAAAGAATTAAAGGAGGATGCTGCGGTCGAAAAAGATTATGATAAGGCTGCTGGCAGCAAAGCAGTTCAAAAAATGAAACCTAAAAAAAAGGCTGTTTCGTCAAATTCGTACGTTGAAAAGATTGCAAAAGCCAAACCAGAACAAAAAAAGAAATTAATTGAAACCAATGTAAAATTGGCTAAAAAAGCAGATACCGTGAATATATCCAAATTACCAAAAGACCAGCAGAAATTATTATTGGCTCTTAGTAAATTAAGCAACCCACTTGGTGCTTTAAATCAACTTGTTAAAAAAAAGGAGGAAGGTTTATCCAAACCAACACCTAAACCAGCCAAACCTAAACCAGCCAAACCAGTGGCAAAAAAAATGCCTGATAGTGACCAACTTTTTATTATAGGAAATCAATTAATTGAAGATTTAACAGAGAAAGTTCAAGAATCAAAAAAAAATAAATTTGGAAAAGATTATAAAAAATTCAATAAAGCCAGGGCGAATTTAATATCCGATTTTAAAGAAAAAAGTAAAAAAAATAAGGTGAGTGCATCAGAAGTGGACAGATATTTCAAAGAAATTTTGTTAGGGGAACTAGCAGATTTGGCTCAATTATATATAAATGTCAATACTCTAGTTTCTGAGGCTCATGTTATGCCTGATGGGAAAATTATGGAGAATAAAAAAATGGATTCAAAAAAAATAGAAGGTGAGAAAACACCGAGTAAAAAAACAACGTTTAAATTTGATGTATCTAAGTCTAATCTTGATGAAAAACAATTAAAACAAAAAACATTCCCGATCGAGTTCAACCAAAATAATGTTTATATTTCAGCAATTGTTCAAAAAAACTATTTATATCTTTCATTATTTACAGCCCAAGAAAACAAGGACAAACCCAAAGCCCGACGTGGTGAAGCCAATTTTTATCTATGTGAATTAGTAAAATTTTTAATTAAAAATAAAAAATTGACTTTATCAGATGATTTTAAATTAACTGCGGGTGATTTAGATGGCGACCCAAGCCACAACCAGGAAGCATTAGAAAAATATTATAGAAAACTAGGATTTAAGGAGGATGGGGAAGAAAATGAAGAGGGTCAGCCATTTAAACAAACCATTAAAGGATTCTTAAATAATTGCAAGAAATTTGACCCAATGGATTCAAAAAATAAAAAAACAAAAAAAAATTAAAATTAAATGCGATTGTGGAAAACTTATATCTAAAACTGAAATAACAAGACATAAAAAAAAGTGTCAAATAATATCTTAGAGTATTTATATGTCTCTAAGTTGTGTGCTTTGTAAAGAAAATTGGTGTTTTGTTTCCCCTCTATGTGAAGATTGTAAAAAGATACGTCAACTAGGTAATCTATACGGTATGACTAAAATTCATAGTATTTTAAATAGAGTATTACTGCGTGAAGATAAAGCGATTAAAGGTAGAACCGAATCATCTAAAAAAATTCAGGAGAATGTAAGCGAGATTAAGGCAACTATAAAAGTTGTTGAGCAGGAAGATAAGGTAAAACCACCTGTTACCAGAAATCAGGCTAAAAAAAAATAATAACATTATATATATATGAGTTATAAAATTAAAAATAGACAATTAATGAATGCTAAAAAACTTGGTGTAAAAATAAAACCATCTAATTTGAAAACCAAAAAATTAGATGTTTTTAAAAATGATAAAAAAATAGCCAGTATTGGTGCTAAAGGATATACAGACTATTCTACTATGTTGCTTAAAGATAAGGCTTCAGCCGAGAAAAAGAAAAAGGCTTATAAGGCAAGACATGAAAAAAATAGAAAGGTAGTAGGTAGTAGGGGATATTATGCTGATAAAATTCTATGGGATTAAGCAAAGCATATCTACGATTAATCAAATCTTACAACATTACTTATTTTAATAGTTTTATTATTTGGATTATATCTATAAAATGTTGATTTCCCCTTTTTAATTTTTTGGAATATTTTTTTATTAAGTAATTTATAAAAGATTATTCTTAATATTTTAAGTTCTGTTATCCCAGTTATATAGGATATTATATTCTTCCATATATAAAACTTTTGGTTTCCGAAATTAAATGAATTTCTAAATTGTAGATAGACAATGGAGATATTTATTAATTCGTCACTTATTCGCATAATATATGAAAATAAAATATTCTTTTATTTATAACATAAATGTCAATTAATTTTGAAGAACTGATTAGAGCCGACCGCCCTGATATTAAGGATAATTCTTTAAGATCGTATTTAATATCTCTTAGAAAAATGAATGAAAACAAAGCACTTGAGAACTTAACATTTTTAAAGGACTATGAGAATATAATTAAATTCTTAGAAAAATTTAAATTACCCACGAAGAGAAACTATATATCATCTATATTAGTTGTGCTTCGTGCATATAACAAAAGATCCTATGACGATGTTCTCCAGAAATATAGGGAATATTTAACTGGACTTAATGAAGAATATAATAATGAAGTATATACTCATAAAAAAAATTTGAATCAAAAAGAAAATTGGACTGATTTAAAATCACTAAAAAAAGGATTAAGATTATATCAAACCAAAATCAGGGATTTGGATCTTTTTAATAAAGATAAATTAAATTCCAAACAATTAAATATAATACAATCCTATTTAGTAATTGCCCTGTATACATTACAGCCTCCAGTCCGCTTAAACTATTCAGATATGAAAATAATAAAAAATGAAGATCAGATAGAAGAGGGGAAAAACTATTTATTAAATAAATCCAGAAATAAAAAACAATTCATATTCCAAGATTATAAAACAAGTAAAAAACACGGAAAGATTATTCAACCAATAAATAAAGAATTAAACACGATTATCAACAAATGGTTAAAGGTTAATAAGACCGATAACTTCTTGATAGATCAGAAGGGACACCCTATGAATTCAAACCAACTAGGTAAATTCATTACTAAAGCGTTTGATTTTACTGGTAAAAAGATTACATTAAACCTATTACGCCATGTCTATATATCGGAGAATATAGATCTAGAGGCGATAAAGAAAGGTCAGCAACTTGCTAAAGATATGCACCACTCAACAGGCGTTCAAGAAATGTATGCTAAAGTATAATAACTTTTTTAAAATTATTTTTTTATATTATTAAATATAAAGATGTATTTAAATCCCAGCAATATTGATAAGATAAATAAAAAGACTGAAGCTAAGAAAAAAGAAAAGAAGAAAACAATTAAAGATTTGTTTTTTATGAAATCAGAAAAGAAGAAAATTAAAAAGACTAAATGACCTAACGAAAAGTTTTCCTATTATATGTAATTATACTTTTCTTGTCTTTTTCGAATACTACTAATACAGAACTACCAAACCATTTATAGACACTAACTATATGAAATTTTGTCAATCCGTATCCTGCCTTCTCAAGGGTTGCCACTCTCTTCATAGTTAAATTCATTAACCCAATTAAAAAAGAAATGACCCTCGGTTTTAACTCAATGTTTTTATCGATCCATTTATTTATTAATGAGAACGGTGGATTTTGGATTATTATATCTGGGCTACCTGTATAATCAAAAAAATCTTTATCATCTAATATCTCACACCAGTCTTTATTATCATTTGGAAATTGATCATAGTAACTCCCATTATTTTTGCAGGGATCTAACCACAAATCACTCGGCTCATAATCAATTAAATCTATATGCATTTTAGATAATTCTTTAGGTGTTATAAAAACATCATTCGCTTTTTTTCGATTCTGTATTGCTTTGCAATTTTTAGATAAACCCATTATATATATAAATACATTAAAAAAATAGAATAAAACCGCCCATAAATCCCAAAAAGTGCTATATTTATGCCATAATACTATATAATAGGCTAAATATAACACAAATTTTAAAATTTGTGTTATATTTAAGGTGTTTTATTGATATATTACTATAAAACTATCATTTATTAGGATTTATAGTAATATATTGATCTATTTTGAGCATTTAACAATCGTTTACTATGAAATTAATAGAGCTGAAATCAACTAACGCCACAGCATTATTCAAGCCGTCTAATAATCTACATTTAATATTCCTTAAAGATAATCTCTCTTGATTTTTAATTGATAAATAAAGTATATTCTCAGGTTGAAAGTTAATCCTAGATTTTTGACTAGTTATAAATTCATCCTCAACAGGTATCACACATATAATATTCTTTCGTCCTGCTGTTAGACTATCGTATGAATCTATCATTAGGTTTAACATTTCTATTTTAAAATTAGAGCCGTGGTGCTGTCTAAAAAACGAATTGACCGCTCTACATTCTAAATCATCAGAAGCAACATTACCCGATGTTGATTTATCTACACTATTAGGAGATAAAGACTGATACCCAAATTGATTCGCCATATTAATATTTTGGAATGTTAAAGTAAAACGCATAGAGGCTGATGCATATACTGGCGGATCTTCGGTCAGCGTAAATGATGCAGTATCTCTAACATTACGATTGGTAATAGCAGAATATGGATTAGCGTGATAATAAAGACCATTAACTTCCATAGATGTTTTTACACCAAAAATAGCCAAAACTGGTTTTAGATCTATTTCTTCGTTTGGTAAATCTCCAAAATTATAAGGGTATGGCTGACTAAATAATATTTTTCGGTCTATACCTCCTGCTAATCTATATACAACGCCCCTGACATTACCTTGTGATAACTCTATCTGAACGGTATCGCCTATTAAAACTTGAACGGTTGATAATTCTTCATTTCCATCTTTTTTTTTATAAAAATAAAAAGCGGTATTGCCCAGCATTGGTGGACATCTAACATAATATCTTAAAAATCCTTTATGTTTTGGGTGTCTTAAAAAGTCGTGTCGTGCATCGCCCCAACCCAATACGAATCCGCTATCATTTGCTAACGAATTTACAGGCGGTAATTTTAATAATTTAACACCTGTTTGACAAGACCCCCTACATATTCTTATTTTACCAACACAAACCTGCTCCATTAGTGCTGTTGGATTTTGATTAACGTTACTTACAATAGCATTTCCTAAACCAGAATCTTGAATTAATATTTGGTTAGAGAATTCGTAATTATCACTATTAAGAGTAGAGGCTCCAGCACCAATTTGAGCATTATATTTTTTTCTATCTGATAATCTAAATATGAGTTTCTTATTTCCTTTATTATTTGGATCTACTATAGTTTCTATTCTCCACTCGGCTGAAATTTCGGTATCTACATTTAAATGACTATTAAAACTATTTTTAATTAATAATAAAAATTCATCAATATTATCTTGAGAATATTGTCCGTGTGGTAAAGATATTGTCCTAACAGAAGAATTAGTAGAACCCTGGACTATTGTATATCTTAATAAATCGGAGTTTTCATCTATTCTTATTTTTAAATTATCTATTTCTAAACAACATGAATGAACGGCTATCTCTGAATCTTTTTCAATAAATATTTCATCATTATAA
>Ga0209336_10001561_pt1 | contig 11132 bp, 10 predicted proteins | sample LinPmetageLP32_FD_184042 | JGI IMG/M metagenome (GOLD analysis project Ga0209336, IMG submission 184042) | Marine viral communities from the Pacific Ocean - LP-32 (SPAdes) (version 2) | ecosystem: Environmental > Aquatic > Marine > Oceanic | place: Pacific Ocean | collected 2009-08-23 | reverse complement strand
TTATTGGAATCTAGTTCGCTTAGATGGTTGTAGAGCATTTTGATAATCTAATGTCGCATTTTCTTCACCTCTCATTATTGCTCTTAACATTTTTGCTTGTTTGTATGCTGGGTTTTCACGAACTTCCAAACAACCGAAAGTGTATGCTCCTAAATTTTGACTTGGAGTTCCTTCAATATCACATATTCTCAATCTAAGACGAGTTAGTCTTTCTTCATAGGCATTTCCCAAGTCGTTATATAATAATGTTTCATTTTGACTTGTATGAAGACTATTTAAATTGGAACTACCTAATTCCAAAGGACAAATAAAATGATTTGGTCGCCCAGTTCCGTTACATGTACCAGTATGATTTTTCACAGCAAGATCGGGACAATCTAAATAATGCTGTGGGAAGTCTCTTTCATTTAAATTAACATCACCAGCAAATACTAATCCAGTTGTGAATGAATTTGAATTAACAAATTGAAAACCTTGTTCATCGAGACCTAACATTTCTCCTGATCTACCACCTTGGGTTTCTAAATCACTTTCTGCCTCTTGTTCCCAAGCAACTACTGTTCCTGCCGATGGGTTTTCCGTCGCAATATAATTTTGAGACGCCTCTCTCAACTCATTTTCTCCGTATATTTGAACTGGTAGGTGAGTTTGTAAGTTTGTGTTCCTTGATGTTATATAGTCAGCAGTGCGAAATGCTCCACCGACGAAACCATTAGCTTCTCCAATTGGATTATAAGCATTCGCAAAATATATTTTATCAAAACTTTTGAAATTATCGCCAGTTGTATTTTTCGTTAGAGGAGCATTATGAGAATATGAAAATCGTATATTTGCCATCTTGTCAAATTCTTCTCCTTTAACTGTCGTATCTGTTCTATGAGTATCCATATGTAAGCACGTATTATTTATAACTATATCACGGACATTTAAAACGGTCGTCCAAGCACCAGCACCAACCTTCTTTTTAATTACTAATTGGGTCAAGTTTGAATTATTGGCAACACCGGCGGTTACATAGGTTTCAAAACACAATTTAGTTGTTGGAAAGTCAGCATCTGATATTGTAATATCTTGGGGAACATTACCACCTACGTCTGTATAACCATCAAACGTCCATACCGTATCTTTATCATAACCTCTTGCCTTTAATTTACACTTTAATACAGCGTCCAATCCATCTGGTTTTTGTAATTGTATTCTATAAACACAAGCAGTCATATCTGGCAAAAGTTCGTCTTGCTCCGTTTTAGTTAAAATGTCATCTGCATCACTGTCGGGAAAATCATATGGTATTGTTCCAATCCAGTTTCCATTATTGTCATATTCACCATAATCATAAGGACATACTGAACCAGAAAATTCTCCAAGTTCCAATCCAGTTGTGTTGGCTGACCGATTCATAGAAGGCGAAGCATCACTAAAACAAGAATATACAAAACGGAATGTATCATCGTTCGTTTCATTTGCGTATGAACTTAAATCAATAGTGAAAATGGAAGCAAGTTTATATTGTGTGGTATTATCCCAATCTCCCAATGAATTCCATGTCGTTGGAGTGGATATAAAATATTTACAATCATTATCAACCTCTTCATCATTTGGAATAGCATATAAATTAACTCCACGCCAATCTGGAGTTCCAGACGTGTAAGCAGTAATACGACACGTTATGCCACCACCAGTCTTTTGAATATTAACATTTGCGGCTGCTTCGTCCGTTTTCCATAAATCACTTGTTTGATATATTTCAATTTGGGTTGGAAGATTGGCTGCTACTGCTGTTACTTTCGCTGTTATGCTTGTGTCAGCAACGATTTCAATCGTATCACCAACAACAAAATTCCCACCTGCTAATGTATCACAAGTAACATCATATTCGCTGACTTGATTTGGTGGAATCATATCAGCTGCTGGGGCAACGCCTCGCAAGTTAAATGGACTTGACATAACTCCTTTACCTGTCGATGAGGGAGTTGTATTTGAGAAATCTACACGTGACATTATTGTTTTTCTTGAATTAAATGAACTCATTTTATCAAGCAAGTCTTGTGGAAGATTAACACCGTCTGGAATTTGATAATATCCATTATTGCCCATAAGACTAACTTTAATTGTTATAATTTTATTTGCATCTATATCACAAGTTACACCATTTCTAATATTTGGAATATTTGTAATCTCTCTGTTTATTGCGTGTTCTATTTGAGCATTTAGATGATAATTTATATCTGTACCATTTTCTAAATCATAATTGCCAGGTTTTAGTTTAATACAAAATAACGGAAAACCATTTTGATAAATGTCGGGGTTTTTTACAAAAGTATTTGATACTGTTGTATCACCATCCTCTGTCACCCACCACTTACTAACGGCGAATGCTAAACGGTCATTTTCATCTTTCACAATATTATATACATTATTATTGGGATTAATTCGGCAATTGATACATCGAACCTCAGCATAGGGAGGTATGACAATTGGGTTGGAAAAATTAACAGCAAAATCACTATGTGCATCATTTGGGTTGTCGCTATTCTTTGAACTAAAATATATATACTGATTCATGGTTTAATATTTTTGTTATATAATAAATAGATATAATAAAATAAATATAATAATTTATAATTAATTACTTACGATAAAATCGGTTCATAAATATCGCATAGTCTTCGGCGTCTTTAAAACTACCATTTACGGTCTTCTTATATCGTTTCTTATTAATACGACACACAACCCAATATTTCTTTTCGCCAATTTGTTTAATATAACCAGTTTGTCCTTTTCGTCTTTTCATTACTCCTTCTGGGTTGTCTCTTCTTCTTTTTGCTAAAATATTTCTTCTTTTTATGGGATCCATTTCAGCTACATCGCTATGAAACCTATCAGTATTTCTTAAATTTTCTCGTTCCGTAACCCATCTTAAATTACCAATACGATTATCAGTTTTGCATCTATTAAAATGGTCGCATACGAATTTTCCACTTGTATCCGTTTGTTTAGGTCGGGTTCCCTTAAATGCTGTTAAAACTAGATTATGTATGTAGTGTTGTTGCCGTTTTTTTGTGGTTGGGTTTGTTATATTAGCAAATTTATATCCATTTGTTTTTTGAATAGTACATTTTAGATTAAAATAATCGCCAGTTGCTTTTTGTCTTCTTAGATTTCCATAGTTAGATATTTCATATTTTTCATTAACTGATACTTTTCTAAATTCTTCCATAACACTAATCTTTTTTAATATATAGTTATGTAATATTTTTTCCATAACATTTGAACATACTTTTTAAAAAAGTAATATCAAAATATCATTTGCGGTATTTTGTTCCTGTGCGAGTTCCTGCTTTTCTAACCGTTCCTGTTTTTTTCTTTGCTACATAGCGTTTGTTGGCTGCTCTTCTTCTTCTCAATTTCATTAGTCGTTTTATTGCGGTTTGGGTTTGCGGTTTCTTTGCTTTCGCTTTTTTTGCGGTTTTCCTCATTATTCTTTTCCCACTTGAATACCCTTTGGTTATTTTATGTCTGCTAAAATTACCTGCTTTCCCAGCACCGTCGCTTGTTGCTTTTCCTTTCACCGGAGCACAGACTGGAAATGTTGCTCCTCCCTTTTTCATCATGAAACAATATTTAGGTTTTGGCCCTCTTGGATTTTTTCTCTTTCTTGGTGGCATTATTTTGAATATTTTTGTTTATATAAAAAACATATATATTATTTTTGACCTTCCAATGTCATTAAAGTATTATTTCCTCTCTTAAAAACCAATTTATCATTTTCTCTTGTTATTAAATAATCACCGAACTTAACAGACGTATGAGTGGAATTTCCTCTTACTTCTATATCACTATTAAAAATGAAACTATAACCATCTGAGTTATGTTTTAATATAATATCTTTGTCTTGATACGGATTTTTGAATACAACTTCATCTGCTTGAATTAAATATGACATAATTTAGTTTATAATTAAACAATATAAAAAATATAAGATCATAACTTTAAGTTTATGAACCATCCATTGTGAATTTTGTAACCCAAGAGGAAGAACCGCCATTCCATTTCTGGAATAATAGATTTTGTCCTTGGTTTATAATCTTCCATTCACTCGTTCCCACCAAAACCGAAGCCGATTGAGCATCACCAGTTGAAGTTAAATTGCGGAATCCACTTAAATCCTTGTTTGCATCAACAAGACATAGTTTTGAAGCCGTGACTGTTCCGGCAGATACGCCTTGAAGTGAAGCAATTTTTGCATCTGTCACTTGTAATGCTCCAATTTTGGAAGCATTTACAGCATTATTTTGAATTTTTGCTGTTTGGACACAATCCGCTGATAAATCGCCAGCAACGATAGAGTTTGATAAACTCAGTTTGGAATAAACAATTCCGGCGGATGCATCTACTGAGGCATTAACCACAGCGTTTGATGCTAATTTGGCCGCATTTACGCAATCGTCTTGAAGCATTGCCGTTGAAATCTTATTGGAACCCACGGCGGTCGTTCCGTTTGCTACTATGGATATATCTCCGCTCATTGCTACGGAAGCTGCTTGGTTTGAACCGTTATAGACGATTACCTGACCGTTTGTACCGGATGGGATTCCACTTCCAGCAGAAACATAAGTTTTAAGATTTGCTCCTGTGACCTTTTTGTTTGCCGAAGCTGTTGCGTCAAAAAATATGAATTCATCAGCGTCAGCAAGGGATGTTTCTGCTGTTGAACCATTGATATTTAATTTTTCACCAGCGACACTGGATTCAGATGTAAGCAGATTAGCATTAGCACTCAATGCTGGAATAGTCAGGATTTTATCACCTGTTCCGTCTGTTGCTCGTAGTGTTGTACTAGATGTATTATCTGTTTGAAACTTAACATCTAATTTACATTTGTATTTTAAAGCTGTTAATTCACCAAAATTGTCTAATAGAGTTGCCATGTTTTATTTTTTTTTATTAATTGTTTTATAATAATAATAAATATAATAATTTCTGTTTAAGTTTTTAATTTAATTTCTTGGTACATTATATAATTATTTTGATATTACGTTTCGTTAGAAAAGATGAAAAACCATAAATTTATAAGAGTATATATTCCTAATGACATGATAAAACATTATAAGGGTCGGCAACATCAATCGCCAGAGAAATGGACTAATTTAATATATTATGCTGGAAAACAAAAACACGAAATATTACAGAATCAAGTTGTTAATGAATTAGTCGGTTCGGGACAATTCCAAAATAATACATTTTATAAGATTGGTGGGATGTGTAAGAAAGACCCAGTATGGGATTACTACCGAATATTAAAAAAACATCCTCATCAACAAATCGCAGTTAAAGCAAGTAATATGATGACACAACAAAGAGAATTAAAACAAAAACCATTTGGGTTTAGAAGAATAAATTATTCAGAGGATAATCCCAAAGTCATAACATTTCAATAAACTTTTTAAAAAAGTTTCAACAAAATTAATAGTTCATATAACCCCTTCTAGTTTTTTTTCTGGTAAATGTAGAATTAAATGGACTAAATTTACTATTACAATATGGGTCTTTCCATTCATTTCTAAATGTGGGAGCAGATGGGATTGGTGTTGCTTTTGGTTGCGGTTTGCTTGCTCCTCCTAATGTTGGGACAACTGTTTTCTGTGTTCTTGTTGATTTCTTTCTTTCTTGTTTTTTAGCATACCATTCGTCTAGACACTCAAACATCATTTCCTTTTTCTTTTTTCTTTTGTCGGCAGCTTGGGAACTTCTAATTTTTGTATCAGTTTCTTTTTTGAGTCTTAATTTTGATTCACGCTCTTCTTTCTTCTGTTGTTTCAATAGTTTTTTCCCAGCATTTTCTTTTTCCTTAATTTCCTTTAATGCTTTTTTCTTTGCTAATGCTTTCTCTCTGCATCTCGCTAAGTGATCTAATTGTTTTTGTGATAATACTCGTTTCTTTTTTTTCTTAGGTTCTGGAATTTCAACTGTATTAAAAATTGGCGTTTCTTCCTTTTCACTTCGTTCAACTGCTTCTGGTATTGGTTTGGATTTTGGTACTTCCTCAAAAACATCCTCAATAACTTCTGGTTGTGGTTTGGGCTCTTCTTTATTAAAATTAAGTCTTGGTGCTTTTTTTTTAACAATATTCATTATGTTTTGGAATTGTATTATATAAATAGAGAATAGAAAAAAATATCCACAATATCCGCAACAATTTCTATTTTCTATTTTCTATTTTATATTCAAGGTCATCGAATTGTGTGAAAAAAAACACTCACACATTTTGTTTTGCTTCAAGGTCATCGAAATGTGTGAAAAAAAACACTCACACATTTCATTTTGCCTCACGCAACAAAAACCCACATGTGAAAATATTTTTGAGATGGGGTCAAAATATGCTCCAAAACTTAGGGAGATCTATTTCATAATATTAGAAGAATCCAAAGAATCCAAACATTCATCACACACTATATCTTTATCCATAACAAAATATTTAACTAATTCGTGATATTTGTCTAATAAGTTTTTATATTCTATTCGTATTTTGTCTCTTTGTTTTGTAATTTCTACATTATAATTTCTACTAATTTCTAATCTTACACAGAGTTCTCTGGGGTCATAACAGGACATTTTTTTTATTGATATTATATATATATATACTTATATAATATGCCTTTTAAATCAAAAAAACAAAGAAGTTATTTAAAACGCAATAAACCAAAAGTTTATAGAAAATTCAAAAAATATGGAAAGTCAAAGAAATAAAGATTTTAGAAATCTTTAAAGCAAATATTTTTGTTAAAACTTTTTTTAAAAGTTTATAGAAATATTTTCTTCTGCTGTCAATAATTCAAAAATAAGTTTTTCTGGAATTCTATAACGTTCTAAATGATTGCTTCCACCACCAACTGATTTAGTTACATTCTTCATATTTTTATATTTTGTTCGCAATGCTTTTGAATTAACTCTAATTATTTTCCCATTATCCACAACCGTTTTGGAAGTTCCCATTCTATTTTTATGGATTTTTTGACAACCAATCGGTTTTCGATGGAGTGTCCGTTCTTTTCCTTTAATTAATGCTTTTGTTCCCTTGTGAATATCGCCTTTTTGGGTTTTAACGGTTATTATATTTTCACAATCTTTTTTACATAATTTCGGTTTAAATCCTTTGATATTAGTCCAAAATCTAGTCCTTTTTTGATAGCCAAAATTGGAATACTTACAATAATCAACATCATAAAAATCAAGGTCGGTTATATACGTTTTCATATATCCAGTTTTTGGATTCTCAATCCACCATTTTTTAGGTTCAAAATATGCGAATATTTCCCTAACTTTATCAACCATTGGTTTTCCATACTTATCTATATCCGCTTGAATGTCCTCTGCGGTTAAATTGCGTGTCATACCCTTTAATTTCCTTCCTATCCAAGTTCTTCGCAATGAACTCCAATACTTACAAACTGGGGATGCAGTTATTATGTCAAAATATCCCTTTGGATATTGTTTATAATTCCATTTATAAATATCCTCTTGGAAGTGTTTAAATGATTTATATCCGCTTCCAAATGGGCATTCTGCTCCTAATTCTAAATCGATTGAATATACTTCATATCCAAGATTTTTCGCGACTTTTCCTATGCTATGAGTTCCAGAAAATAATTCCAATAATCTTTTAACCATTTTGTTTGTTTTGATAATAACCCATAAAATAATTTTTGAAATTAAGCTTATTTTTTTTGTCCTTTTTTAATGTCTTGTACTATTTCTTCCATATTAGGCAATACCATTGTTCTTTGAATTTTATATGTTACACTACTTTTTTGGTCAATAGGTGCCAGTCTCCCATTAGGCAAACGTATTTCTGTTGTTATTTCACCTATTTTTAACGGAAACTCGGCAGTTGTCGTATAACTACTTGGGTCTGGTGAATATATAAAATCTCCTTCCACATAATTTTTAGGGCATACTCCAATAATATTAATATTTTCATTTTCAGTTTTATATATAGTTGGAATAATATTACTATGTATGCGATAAAATGAATTGTCCATCTTAATAGGCAAGTTATTTGCTACTATGGATTGTGAAGTCGTACCGTCCAAAGCAGTTGATTCACCAGAATTAAAACCCAATTGATAAGTTTGGACTTCTTTGGCTGCTGTATTATATATTGGAACAGTTGTGCTGTCTTGAATTGCTAATGCTAAAACTTGGGATATATCTAATTTTGCGTTGGTGGATATTGGTTTCGTTTGCCTATATCGGTTTTCTATGGTGTAATCAAGTTCAATACTTGGGTCATACCAATTGGATTCAAGTCCAAAATCTGGGAACAATTGTTTATAGTCAAAACCGAGTTTATATAATAATGAATTATAAAATTCACTTTCCTCAGTTATTTCAACCATATCATCAATTGAAGTTGCCTTTCCAGTTGATACATTAGTATAAATTGCTATTAAATTTAATCCACAAATGCTGGTTGATATACCATTAGAACCACGACCAGTTCTTAATGTGACGGTGTTTTGTGTGGGATCGGCCGCATCGACGGTTTCACTCCAATTAAATGCGTCTTGATAATAATATGTTTTATCATCGATTTTTATTACAAAATTACCAAGAGTTTCTTTGGATATTACGCCGGCTGCTAAGGGCATTTCTCTTGCTCCTAATACTCTCTGTGTATGAAAATTAAAGAATTTTGCTCTACTTAAAGCAGAGTCAAACTCACAAGTTGCGTCATTTGCTCCTATATTCATAAAATTTTGAATATCAGATTCATCAACAGCGTCATTGGCGTTGCCATCAATGCGTTCTTGGTTAATACACCATATAGCAGGGGAATCCATAAAACTTGGGGACAACCCAAAGAATAAACCATGGTAGATATTTGGTAGAGCATACGGATTGTTAGGAACCCACTCTTCATTAGTGCTGTCATAAGTAGCAGAATCATGTGCTAATATAAAAACGCAACATTTTTCTTTATCATTTGCTGGCGAATCATTATTAGCAATATTCATTCCATATACACCAATTTCGCTGTCTAAACTTGTATCAATATCGCTTGATTTTATGTCGCCGTTTTGTATCCATTCACCATATCCTTCTTGATTGTTTTGGGCGAAACTTTGTTGTTCGCCTAAATTAGAAAAACGCCAATTATTAAAGTCAATCTGCTTTGAAAATAAAACCATTCCGCAATTTTTATATTCATTATCCATAAAACGACAAGGAACGTCCGTTTCAATTGTTTTTATTTCATATTGTTCGTTTTGAGAAGCACCAGAACTAACATCACCTAATTTAGCAATAATATATTCAGTACCTGGAATATCACTACGAGGGGAACAAACTCCTTTTACTTCTCCTACATTATTTGAGTCGCCATTTTTGTTAGATAATCCATATGGGTCTAATGGTTCGCTAAACGCATAAACCGAACTCCTTGATATATCATTACTATCATCGACTTGGACATCAAATGCTCCATTTCTAAGTCTGCGACTTATTCCAGTATATGGGGCATAGTATTTATCCACATTTGGAACAGCACCCCCAGTTCCATATTTTTCTTCCGCATTAGTTGCTAAATCAAATGCCTGTGGTTCATCAACTAAATTCATTCCGTCTCTGGAACTTCCTAAATCCGCAACAACTTCCCAGTTTTCAGTATCTAGATTACATTTAGCCAATTCAGTTTCAACACCAACATATCGTTCCATATTTTTAAACCATTCTTTTATTCTTCTTACATTTTTGGAAGTATATTTAATATTAGTTGAAATTACAAAATATTTAGGTAATACCGCATATGGAATTGATACAGTTTTAGTTCCCAAATCAACTCCATTAGATTTTTGTTCCGCTTTCCAAGAAAATTGTTTTAAAACTCTTGGCATAAAACCTTTATTCGCTTGTGGAGTTAAATTTCCATTGTAAGTTATACGATAATTTTGTTTCATTGCTAAGCCATCCATAAATATACACGGACGAGGAAATCTATATTCCGTTGGCGATGATCTAAATTTTCCTTTCATTGAAAATGCTAATTCACAATGCATCATTTCGTGAATTGACTTCCATTTTTCTAATGACTCCACTGCTATATTACCCCAACAACGATTAACCGCAACTCTATCTGTATCAGTCGTATTACCATCATACCCAGTGTTAAGTCCATTTGCTCCAATAACTTTCATTAAATTTCCAGACACGTGTGGAATGAGTTTATTATCGCTTTTTTTTGGAACTATACCGAACTGTGGTGCTTCTCCCATAGGCAAAGTAGCGTGTAGTTCAGTATTAATTTTATTACATATTGTAGAAGGACTTTCATAAATTGGAGCATCAAATTTTATAGCAAGGGAACTTGTTAAGGCAGTTACATCACCGAAATCCCAAAATTGAGCAAGTTCTTCTGATGATTCCGTATTTCTTCTGTATGGGCCACAATAATTCCCACGTAATTTAGTATATTTTCTCCCAGAAATACTTAACTGACAATTAGGACTATTTTCGTATCTGTATAACCCAAATAAAGTTCTTACATATTTAGGATTATTTCCAAAAAATCCTTCCACTATATCTGCTCTTTCCACTTTATTCCCACCACCATCCGTATAAGTGAATAGTTTATATCTAAAACGAAATGAGTTATTTTTATATTGAGGCATACCATGATTAACTTCGCAATTATCGCCAGTTACTTCTTGAATAATAGGCATAGATTGACCTGGGAAATCATAACCATTTATATTATTTGCATCTGCGGATATTGGATTTAAACCAAAATTTTGAAGTGTAGTATTAGGTGAATGAAATGGTAAATGTATAGTATTATAACCATTATCTCCAATATAATTATTAAATTTCATTCCTAAAAAATTATCAGCATAACCATTAATATCGTCGTTTTCCCCAGTAATTTCAATCGTGCTGTCTGCTGATGCACCGATACTATGAATAACTGCTGATTCTAAATTAACTTGGTCTCCAACTTGAAAATTAAAATTAACTTTATTAGTCCAAGATGCATTTTGACTGCCTGTGGAACGTTGTGTAATTTTGACATTTTCAGCGTTTTCACGAGAACATTCAATTATTATATTTTTTGTGAAACTCATAATATCAAAATA
>Ga0209336_10001557_pt1 | contig 11145 bp, 15 predicted proteins | sample LinPmetageLP32_FD_184042 | JGI IMG/M metagenome (GOLD analysis project Ga0209336, IMG submission 184042) | Marine viral communities from the Pacific Ocean - LP-32 (SPAdes) (version 2) | ecosystem: Environmental > Aquatic > Marine > Oceanic | place: Pacific Ocean | collected 2009-08-23 | reverse complement strand
AATTATAATCTGCCGTCGCCACCTCCTCCAGCATTTGGATTAGGTCTATTTCTTTTTTTAATTTGTTTAACTTGTTTGGGCGCTTTAAATTCGCCTTGTTGAACTTCACGAACTTTTCCACTAAGTCTATCTAAATAATCTAGTTGGAAAGCAGCATTTTTTTCTGCTTGTTCTGAAGCATAACTACTAATGGGTTTCGCCATACTTGAGGCAATAGTAGGTTTTTTATTTAATTCTCCGATATTGCCTTGACTTTTTGCTTTAAAACCTCCACGCCTTTTAGATGGAGTTCCAACATTCTTTTTCGGTGGGTCTTTATTTGGTTTCTTAATATATACAGTTTGTTTTACACCGTCTCTTGTATGAACTATTTTCTTTTCATAATCTGGGTTGTTTTTACGCTTAGCGTATTCTCTTTTTTTTTCCATTTTAATATTATATAATTAGAAAAAAAAATAAATAATTATTATATAATGAGCGATAATTTCAAAAAAAATAAACCATTATACAAACCAGTAAAATCAACTAAAAAAGGCAAAAAAGGTATGGTATATGTTAAAAAGAATGGGGCAAAACGCCTTATACATTTTGGCGATAGTTCAATGAAAGATTTTACACAACACAAAGACCCAGCAAGACGCAAAAATTATTTAGCAAGAAGTGGTGGTATAAAAAATAAAGAAGGGAAACTAACTAAAAATGATAAGAATAGTGCGAATTATTGGAGTAGAAAAATTAATTGGTAATTATATATGAAAGTATTAGAATTATTTAGTGGGACACATTCAATAGGAAAAGTTTGTAAAAAAAAAGGATTTGAAATTGTTTCTTTAGATAGGGATATGGGTGCTAAATGTCCTTTCGGTGGTGATTATGAAAGTGAAAACCACATTATGAAGGATATTATGGAGTGGGATTATAAAAGAGATTTTAAAGTTGGTGAATTTGATTTAATCACTGCTTCTCCAGTTTGTCTTTGGTGGTCTCTATTAAGAAATAGTTGGATAGGACGAAAGTTAAAAGGTATGAAAAGGGATTTAACAAAAGAAGATATTGAAAATGATATTCTGAAATTTGGAGTTCCTATGGTTGATAAAGTATTTGAAATAATAGATTATTTTAAACCTCAATTTTATTGGATTGAAAATCCTGCTACTGGAAGAATGAAAGAATACATATCACCACTTATTCCATTTTATGATATAGATTATTGTAAATATGGAATGCCGTATAAGAAAACCACGAGAATATGGACTAATATAGAGGGTTTTATCCCTAAACGATGTAAAAACGATTGTGATAGTATCGTTGAAATCAAAACACAAAAAGGAGATATACATACCCAAAGCAAAAAACAAATACAATCTCCTACAAGAAAACTTCACGAAGGGGTTATTAGTTATAAAAAACAAAAAGCAATTTTAAGACATAAAGAACAATTAGGACACACTTTAGTTGTAGGTCAAAAGAAAAAGAGGTCAAGCAATATTGAAAGATATATAATTCCAGAACCATTAGTGGAAGAATTAGTAGATATTACTTATAAACATAAAAATATTATTAGTGATTTTGGGGGTGGTAGTGATAGAAGAATGCGTTATAGAATTCCAGAACCTTTAATTGAAGATTTATTTTCTAATATTACTATATAAAATGAGTGATAGTAAAAAAATCCCAAGTTGGTTTAACCCAGAGGACAACACAGCGTCATTAAAAGTTATAAGAGAAATAGATTACAAATTATATTTAAAGGATGTTAAAAAGGGTATTACTAACAGTCAATATTTAAGAGGCAAACCTCCCAAAAAAGTAGCAATAATAAGAAAAAAAAAAGTATTACCAGCAACACCACAACCAGCACCACCTAGACAACCAACTCCCCCAGTAAAAGCAAATACTGGAACTGTTAATGTCGCACAGAGTGGCGTTCGTAGTTTATCTTCAATAACTCCTAAAGGTGGAGGAGGTGGAGGTGGCGGTGGCGGTGGCGGTGGCGGTGGCGGTGGCGGTGGCGGACCACCATACGGTGGCGGTGGCGGAGGAACACCAAAAGCAAAAAGAAAATATGTAAGAAAACCTAAAAAGGAAAAAGAAGGAGAAGTAATGAAATCTGTTTCTTCAAGAAAACCAAAAATGACTAATGCTTCAAAACAATCAAGTCCGAAACCAAAATCTTCTGCCTATAAACCAAGACCAAAGAGAGATATTACAAAAGTAGTAGCACCACCGAAGAGTGGGGCAAAGGTAAAAGCAGCAGTAGGTTCTATAGCAAAGAAAGTAGGAAGCGGAAAGGGGGTGAAGCAAACAGAGCAGTCAGCACCAGCAAGTAGAGGGCGTATAAGGGGTGAAAACACAGCACCAAAAGGAAAAGGACCACGAGCAACATATTAATTTAAAGACTTGTGATTTTCTATTATACTATTTATATCTTCTTGTAATCTTTTTATATCATTTCTTAATTTTTTATTTTCTCTTTCAACCTTTAATATATGGTGTCGCATTACTTCTAAAATAGCAAGTAATTCTTCAAATAATTCTTTAACTCTCATATATATTATATACATATAATATATAAATGCCTACTCCAACTAATAAATCTTTATACGCCAAAGCAAGAGCAAAATATTCTTCTATGAAACATAGTGCCTATAAATCTTCTTTAGTAGTTAAAGCGTATAAAAAAATGGGTGGTGGTTATAGTGGAGCAAAACCAAAAAAAACTGGATTAACACGATGGCACAAAGAAGACTGGCGAACACAAGACGGTAAGAAAACATACGACGGCAAAAAGGGTAAAATATTCAGACCTACAAAACGAATTACAAAAGATACACCAACAACAATGAAGGAATTAACACCAACTCAAAAGAAAAAGGCAATAGCAGAAAAAAAAGCAAAAGGTAAAGTTAAAAAGTATAAAAAATAATCTATATAATATATAAATGAGTGAAGAAGAAATGTTTATTAAAGAGAAGCAACCTAAGAAAAAAAGACAACTTACGGAGAAACAACTAGCAGGTTTAGCAAAGGGAAGGGAAAAAATGGCGGAAAAACGGAGATTAAAAAAGGAATTAACAAGTAAAAAAAAGGAATTAGAAAAATTGGATACAAAGGCAGTTAAAGATAATCAAAAAGAAGCAAAAACTACTAGGAAAGAAAAGAAAAAGGTTTTAGAAGAACAAGAAGAATATTTATTAAAAAAATCAATGGGCGATAAATCAAGTAATAAGTTTATAAAACTAAAAACTGGAGCAATTGGTAATTTAAAATCCACTGAAGAACTTTATGAATTTGAGAAGATTATGAGCGGTGTTAGTAAAGATATGGAAAGAAACCCAGAAGAACTATACAAATATTTAAGAGAACACGGAGATAGATTGATAGGAAAAACTAAAGAAAAACTGCGACCTATTAAGGAAGAACCAGAAGAAAAAAAACCTTCTATTAAATTAAGTATAGATGAGTTATAAATACGATAAGGAACAAAATTACGATTTAAATTTACCAGACGAACACGACGAAAAGAAAAAAAAAAAGAAAAAAAAGAAAGTCGTAAATGTTGAAAGAGATTTAAAGGTATATCCAATAGCAATAGAAGACGACAAACTTAATGAAGGAGAAGATAAATACCCATTAGTGTCTCCAGTCCATTTAATCCTATGTGTTGGTAGAGTAAAAAGTGGTAAATCACTTTTAATAAATAACTTATATTTATCTGAAAGATTTTATAAAGACGACTTTGAAACTAGAATTCTTATCAGTTCAACAGCACATAATGACGCTATAAATAAATATATGATAGAAGAATTTGATTTTGTTTTTGAAGAATTTAGCGAAGGTTTATTGGATAGTATAGTTGAATTAGTAAAAGCAGACGAAGGTAATGGGCGTTGGTTGGTATTATTAGACGATATTATTGGGGATGTAAAATTTAGTAGGGGAGGTAGAGTAGATGCTATATCTGCTCTTGCTAGTAAGTTCAGACACATAGGAAATGGGGAAGTAGAAGGTAAATTATCAGTATGTATTACTACACAGTATTTTAAGTATATATCAACTATTTTGAGAAATAACGCCACAGCATATTATATAATGGGTAGTTTTCCAGAAGCAGAAATGAAAAAAATAGGTGAAGCATTATCATTTTTTGGTGGTGGAGATAAACAGTTTATGGAAATATTTAGACGGTCAAGAGTAGAAGAATACGATTTTCTTTATTTATCAGTTCAAGAATTAGAAGCAAGAAGAAACCACGAAGAGTTAATATGGAGTAAAGCAGATGGTTTTCTATCTCCTTATGAAGGGGACGGAAAAGCAGTTGATTATAGCACAGTAGAAGATAATGTAAGAATGGAAAAGGAGGAAAAATAATTTTATAATTAAATAGTATAAATGGATTTCCAAAGTAGAATTAATAGTTTTAGGCAAGGTTTAAACGACCAGCAAGATAGTTATAATAGACTTGCTGCGAATACTTCGCAATTGGGGCGAACTTTACTTCCAGATAGAGTAGGCGCACATTTAGAATATATGGAAAAAATAGGTGGTTCTATGACTGGCGCATTTGCTGGATTACACGGAGGGATTAAAATTGCTAAGAAAATTAAAAAATACAGAGCAAGTAGAGAAGCAAAGGCAAATAATCAACAAAGTCCAGAAGGTCAAAGAGCAGCAGATACGGCAAGTGAAAAGGCAACTTCACAAACAGCAGAAAGAACTGTTAATGAAAGTGCGAAACTTCCAAGCGAAATGGCGAAAACCGAACAAAGCGGTTCATTGGATACTATGGGAGGAAGAGGTGAAGTTATGGCGAAAGTAAGTCAGCAAGGGGATACTCAATCATTAGCAACTGATATAGGAAAAAGTGGAGATTATGGAAGTGAAGCACAAGGAAGAGTTCTTGGTGGTGGAGGTGGAGCAAAACCACAACCAACACGACCAGCGGGGACAGCAGAAGGAGAAGGAGGAGGCGCACAAGCAGAACCACCTAGCGATTTGGATTTAATATCTAAAGAAGACGCAGAAAGTTTATTTAAAACTCCAGAAGATAATACACGAGGCATTATTCAACAAGGAGAAGAAGACCCAATAACAGCAGACGGCGGAGCAGACAGTCTATTATCTCGTGCTGGTGATTATGTAAGTAAGAAAGTAGGTGCTATGGTAGGCGACGCAATAGGAGAAGTAGCGAGTGAAGCAATCCCAGTTGTTGGAGAATTGGCGGGACTTGGTATGTTAATTCACGGTATAGTAAAAGCGCATAGACACGAAAAGAATGACCCAGACGCAAATACCACCTTATCTGCTCCTACTAAACAAGCAACAGAACAAGCAGGCGGTTTTAGTGCCGATATGTTTAAAGGGGGAAGTGGAATGGGTATTGTTTAATTTTTTTATTATTTTTTTTCTCTATTTACATTATAATATGAACTTCAATCTGATTTCACCAGAAGGCAATGGATTTAATTATAATGTAAGGTTTAATGAACCTATAGTAGTTCCAGAAAATGCTTCTGTCTCTATGAATTGGGCGCAATTTGAGCGAGACCAAACCATAAGGTTTGCTGAAACTCAAACAATAACAGTTAATCCTAAAAAGGTTCTTCCTCATTGGGATTATCATAATAACGGCGACAAAAGAATAAATGTAGGGGGAAACGATATATATAGGTTAAATGGAGTAGCAAGAAACAGCACTGATTTAGTGTTTTATATAGAGGCAGGAACATATACTTTAGGAGAATTACAAACTAAAATAAATCAAAAATTAGGAACTAAAACTGCTGGAAAAGGTATATGTAGTGGTCGTGTTATTTTGAGAGATAATTTTGACGAACCAATACCAACAAATCCTTCACTATCAATGTATGATATGGATTTAGTCATACCTCCTAAATCTAATGATAATACTTTTTTGGAAGTTGGTTTTACTAAACAAAATACACACACAACTCACGCTTACCACCCAACTAATAAGAAAGCAGCAAATATAGGTGGCGGAAACGGTTTATATTTTAATACACACGGAGCGGGGGACGGAACTTTTACCGCATTAACTGGTGCTACTAATGTTGATAGTTGGAAATCGTATGCTATGGGTAGTTTAGATTATATACATACTGGAACACACTTTAATCAATATACAAGTGCTGTTGATGGAGTTCCTAACGCCTACAAATTAAAAGACGGAGGATTTGACGAATTGGAAAATCTTAATACAATTGTATTTACACCAAATAAAGTTTTAGGAGAATTAAAAGGAGATTTATATTTAGGTCTATATAGTGAAGCGTATGCTGGTGTTATGGAAGACGGCGTAGCAAGTCATTTAGGAACACAAACCGACACACAAAGAACAAACGGTGCTACATTAATACCATTTCAAACAACTGGAGAAGCAGATAGTGCCTTTGTTCCAATGTCTTATTTTGGTGTAAGAATTATGGGTGAAACTTCTTGTGCTGCTGCTACTAGTATTGGACCATTAGGAAAAGTTGCTATACAAATTTATTCACCACATATAGGCACAGCAACGAACAATTGGGATACAAATATAACTGAAATGAAACAAGATGCCGCTACATTTTCATTAGAAAATTTATTTAATGGCGCACCTCCTAATACAAATTTTTCAGTTGGTATTCAATCATATTACGATAGAGGAGCAAAATTCTCATATAAACACGGAAGTCATAAAGGTAAATTACACTTCAGAGTTTTTGTAATGTTTAACAACGGAGCAAAAAATGTGATATACGATACTAATACTAAATTCCCTCATACTTCCGTTGTTGCTGACGGTTCAGACAACTATGGTTATGACCCAGCGTTTATGGAAAGTATGAACGCAAAATATGTAGAAGCAGTAAATAATGCTGGTAATCTAAACTTAAGTCAAGCAAGAGCAAGTGGTTTTCCATTTACTCCTATGGTTGCTTCAACTCACCAAGGAGAAGGTGGTGTATTAGATTATGTAAGTTATACTTTACCTTCTTCTGTAGGAGATTTAAACAATATGACTAATACACATTTATTGGATTATAGTTTAACTTTTTCAACAGCACTCGCCCAACTAGTAGTAGATACTTCTTCTCCTTTTGAATTGGCGGAGAAATCGGCAAGTTATGTAGATTTCGGAGGCGCTTTAGATTTCTTAACTACAACTTATGGAAACATAAACAATATACCTACATATCAAAATGAATTCTTTTATAGATTTAATAGTTTAAATTCTCCTGCTGCTTTAGATAAATATTCAATCGTATTAAATGGATTACCAATTAAAAGTTATAAAAATACTAATGATAAATCTAAGAGTGGATATAGAAAACCTATTTTAGCGTCAATACCAAAACCATATAATGTAGCACCTCAAGCAGATTTTACTGGAAATATTGTTGGTTCGTATCAAGCAAGTTTGGGAATAGTTAATAGATTAAGTAATCAAGCATTGACTACAAATAATTTTGATATATTAATATTAGATATGGAAACTGATAAACCAGCAGAACAAATAACTAAATCTATAGTAAATTTTACAATAACTGCTGAATAAAAAAAAAACTGTAAAAATAAAATCTTTTTATAAAGTATAAAATGCCTATTATTAAGAAACCCTTTTCTCTTGCCCCTTTAAATGATAATCCAGCAGTCTTAAGTGCTGGAACTGCTGCCTCTCAACTTTCAGTTGCTGGTGGTTTTTCTCATAAAGGAGGTTTTCCAACTATTAAATTCTCAATTGCTCCACAACCTGCCCTATTAGAAATGGGTAGTCTAAAACTTGTAGGACAATTATTAATTAAAAAAGCAAATAACGATATTTTAATAGCACAAAATGACGCTGCTGTATATGCTAATGGCGGTGATAATACTGGTGTTAATGGTAGAGGCGGAACTATAGAAGAAACCGACGCAAATATGGTTAATCAAACTGCTATTAATCTTCCTAATTGGGGAGGTGTAAAAAATTGTATTGATAAAGTAGTAATCCAAAGTAAAAAATCGCTTATTGAATTATCTTCAGTAAATAACTACGGACAGTATGTAGGACTTACAGAAGCATACTCTAACAATAGCGACGACTACACACAAGTTCCATTAATTAAGTCATTGAGTGGTGGTAATCACGCCGAATATACTAATAGACGAATTAACACAACTGCTACTAGTGGAGATACTAACGCACATTCCCTCGCTAATACCAATGATAGAATGATAGGTCAATTTTTCAGTATCCCTATTCAGATAGATTTAATGAACCAAAACGACTTATTTTTGGATGATGATTATCTTGGAGGAATGCTTATTACACTTCATTTAGCAAGTGATAATGCCGTATTTAGCAATAAATGGGGAAGAACCAATGGTGCTACTACAATTGCTGCTAATGATATGAGTGGATTGAATTATGTATTAAAGAATATTAGATTAGAAGGTAGATATTTAGTTCCAGACCAAAACGATATGGCGAATATTCCACCAGTAATGAACCTTGAAAGTAGATTGAACTTAATTAATGATATTCACTCTTCAGTAAATGCTAATGCCTATACACCTCAATTACAATCTGTTAAATCAGTAGTTAATGTGTTTTTAGACAACGACCAAACTAATACATTTAATAAAAATTCTAATAACTTTAGAATGCCTCCTGGTATGGATGGATATCAACAAGCAAGGAATGGTTTAAGGTTTCCATATAACTATGAAACCAATAACAAACCTAATACTCAATCAGTAGTAGAAAATGTTAATGGGGCAGCAGTAGTTGGTGCTAGTGATGAAAAAAATTTATTCTTCCCAGCACTAGCATACGGAACTGCTGAAGTTAGAAAGCAGTTTGAAGCGTCAATATTGAATGGTGGTTCTCCATACCATACAGTCGCAGGTTTAGAATTAACTAATGAAGCACTTAAAGCAGACATACAAGACGCTTTACCAGTTGGAGCAGATACAGCACTAAATAACAATCTTGCTGCTGATTGTGTAGGTATTGGTGCTGACTATACATTAGGTATAGGAATGACCCAACAGTTCGTAAATCAAGATTATAACCTTACATTGAAAAGTAAAGTAAATACTGGTTCAGCATTAGTTAGTAATATCAGAAATGGTAGTGCTGCCGCCAATCCACTATTAGAGCAATCCTTTATTAGATACTCAAGTCAGTTTGATACTCAGTCATTAGTTAAAGTAATTTAATTATTGAAAGACCATAACAGCGTCTTTATAAATTTTTTTGTATTGTTCGTAAAACTTTTCTTCCTTAAGTGCTTCAATATCTATAGGTTTTGTTTTATATTCACATTTTATATGCTTAAGGTATTTAGTTTCTACTATAAAACTAAAGTATTTGAAACCATTAGATTTACCACACTTCTTTAGGTGTGTAATCATATTAGGTTTAGTAATAGAGTTATTATATAATCCAGTTGCGAAATCGGTTGATAGACAAGACATAATTATTCTGTATTATCCAAAATAAAAAAAATCAATTTTTTTTTTCGTAGTCCGTAAATTTCGTGGTTTTAGATAAAATTATTTTGAAAAAAAATATATAAAAAAAAAACAGTCAAAAACACGAATTACACGGACACCGAATTATTTACTAAGAAACCCAAAATCAACTAACTTCATTAGTTTCATTCTGAATTCATATTGTTCTTTGTAAGTATCACATAAGTTTCTATAACCTTCGTCTCCTCTTTGTGCTATTATATCTCTATCTCCAAATTCTTTATTTTCCATATCTATAACACTAACCATAGTTTTACTACTATCTTCACTAGACATTTCCATATTACTATATTCTATTTCTAATAGTTTATCGTGGTATTTGTGATACTTTGGACTATCACTATTATATAAATATCTAAAGAACTTTTCTTTATAAATTGAATACTTAATGTTATGTTTTAATTGTTCGTAGAAATGTTCGGTGTCTTTACCCTCCATAATACTTACCGTAGGACCGCCGATAGTCATAGTTAAATATAATTCCATATCTTTTCGATGTCTATCTTCATTAGTAATTTGTGCTTTGAGAAAATTTTTCATTTGTTGTTTTGTTTGTTTGTAAGACATTGTAATTAATTAATCAATCCCAACCAATTTTTAAAAAATTCAATTTTTTTTTTTCAATATTTCGGAAAATAGAATTTAAAGATAAAAAGAATACTATATATAAAATAAATGGATATAGAAGAATTAAGTGATATAGAAGACTATATATTATGGAATTTATCTTTCGGAATATCTGTATATAAGTCATTAGAAAAAATAAAAAAATTAGAGCATTATTATAAATTCACGGATTACATTATTAATTAGTTAATTCTACTTCCTCTATACGCAATTCACTATCTACATTAGTCATACAACATTCTCCACAATTCCATACACCGTCCTCTTCATTAAAGACCCAATCCCCTCCGTTTTCTACTTCGTCTTTACCTTCAACCTCCATACATAATTCGCAAGTATGTCCCTCCTCGTCAGTATCACTCTCTTCATCCTTTTCTTTTTTATCACCTACATTCATTAGGAAACTAAGTCCTACTAAGTGTTCTTCGTTTTCGCAATCGCAATCTTCACATTCGCTCTCTTCGTCCTCTGTTTCTATCTCTTCATTTTCCATAGTAAAGTTTGCTTTCCAAATGTGTAAGCATTCTTCAAACTTATATATAAGTTCTTGCTCCATACCTCCATTCTCTTCTCTATATTTATGTGGTTCTGCTAAAACATTAGCAATCATAGTATTGTATTCGTCCCAAAATGCTTCTGTGGATTGCTCTTCGTATTTAGGGTTTCCAATATAAGTGAATTCATAAGACCCCTCGCTATTGTAGTCTTGGTATAGTGAGATAATGTAATTACAATTAACACGGACGGACATAAGAAGACCACACCGAATATCAACATTGTTATAATTAGTAGTTTGGTTGTTTTGATTATACATAATTAATTAATCTATGGGTAGATTTAAAAATTCAATTTTTTTTTTTCGTTATTCTTTTTTTTCATAATTCTACATTACGAATTATTTTTCACTATACAAAATTATTTTCTCATATACCAATAAGTAAGTAAGAAAAAGTATGCTACGCATACAATTATAGTAATAAGCAAATGTTCCATTTGCTATAC
>Ga0209336_10001555_pt1 | contig 11146 bp, 15 predicted proteins | sample LinPmetageLP32_FD_184042 | JGI IMG/M metagenome (GOLD analysis project Ga0209336, IMG submission 184042) | Marine viral communities from the Pacific Ocean - LP-32 (SPAdes) (version 2) | ecosystem: Environmental > Aquatic > Marine > Oceanic | place: Pacific Ocean | collected 2009-08-23 | reverse complement strand
TACAAGTCATATCAAATAATATTTCTTCTTTATTTAATAATTTTTCATATATTTCATAAGGTGTAATTTTATTATTAAAAGCATAATCTAAAATAGAAGCATTAGGAACTCCTTTTAATCTAATATGATAATCTATCTTATCACCAGATTCAGAACCTATTAATTCATCAATATAACATTTCTTACCAAGAAATATACTTCTTTTTGCTGTTATATCTCCTTCCAATATATCACTATCAAAATCTGAATGAAATTGTCCCATATTCTTCCCTATTAAATCTCTATCATATTTATTTTTAAATTCAGTAGCTAAATAATCTATTTTAGAATTATCAATATGAATGCTGTCTGTATCTGTATAATACATATCAATACCTAATTCTTCAGCCAGACACATCACTTCATTCATAATCCTTTTACTCATTGATAATACCTCTACTCCACAATGGACTAAATTAAAATGTTCGTTTATGGCTTTAATTAATTTTACTCTCCAAGTATTACTTTCTTTACAAAAATCTGCTTCTTTTACCCAGTTATAATTAGCACTTAAAAACTCCTTATACTTGCTATTACTAATATATTTATATTCAGTATCTATAGGTTTTAATAAACATTTACCATAACAGCTATTCATCAATAATTTATAAATTTTTTCAATAGGATTTTTTTGCTTTTTTGCTTCTAATCGTGTTTTAAATAAATGCTCTATAGTTGGTTTTAAATTCATATTTCTACCTTCATTATAATAATATCCACGAATTATTTTAAAATCTATTTGATGATATTTAATAACTTCTTCTAATGTAATTTTATCACAATAGAATATTTCATTATCCATTTCATTAGTCCAATCTCTAATTCCGTCCTTTGTAATTTTAGACATTAATGGAAATTTATATTTCTTATTAACTTTTTCTATCATAATTTCTACAAAATAACCGTCATAATTTTTTATATTTTCATATTTTAAATTATCTTTATCAATAACTTTAGGAGTTCCTTTTAAATATCCAGCTAATCTCCCCATAGCTGAAGGATATAAACTAACAGCATCAAAATCAGCTAATATTTGTTTTGGATTATCAATCTTTTTATTTTCAGAACACATAGTTCTTCCACCATACATACATTTATTAATAAATTCTCTTGGATTTCCTGATAATTCATAAACATCATCAAATACACCTTTTATTTTCATATAATCTAATGATAGACTTGCGACTGATACATATAAATCAATATCAATATACCCATTAGTAATTTCTAATAAATTATTTCTAAAAATTGTATATCCTGCTTCTAATACTTTACAATCCATTTTACAATATTTACAACTATATCTAATAATATCAATATTATTATCTATATTACAATTCCATTCTTTTACATTCTTTAAATAATCATTAACAAATTGCTTTTGTTCTTCTAAACAAATCTCTTTACCAATATTATTTTTTACATATTGCTCTTCTACTGCCTTAATACAATCTGAAATGGGAATAAGTCCTTTTTCAACATTTGCTTGTGTATATAAGCCATAAGGGAGAATTTCCTTTTTTATAACAAGATTAAACATTTCCTTAAATTTCCTTAATGGTTCAGGAATTAAAGCATATGAATCTTGAATTTGAATTTTATAAAATAAAGCTTTACCATAATAAAATTTAGCATATGCTCTTAACAGAAATTTTCCTCTTTCTATAGGCTGATAATGGGTTAAATGAGGAAATAGAAATCTTATATCATATCCAGCATTATGAAATATAAATCTAATATTAATATTTAATTTTGATAAAGCAAATAAGGCTTGTTTAGCACAATCATTTCCTATAAATGTTTTTCTAATATTCAGCTCTTTACTACAAATATGTAGACAATATGGAATATGTTTTTCATTATCTGTAGTTGTTTCAAAATCAGCGAAAATATTAACATGTGCATCTCTATCTTGTTTTGGTTTATATTCAACAGGTCTAATATTATCTTCTGAATATTCTAATGATTGAATAGAATCAAACATATCAAAATAATTAGTAGAATAAATTTCATTACATAACGATATAGGTGTTAAATGTTTTTTCCTATCACTTGTTAATAATTTCACTATTTCATAACTTGATATAAATCTATCATTAGATTTCTTATATAATCCATTAGGGGTTTTCTTATATATTTTATGATAATCTTTTAAATGTTTAATATCTTGATAATTATTAATAGCATAACTTGTAATAGGTAATTTCTTAATATGGAAATAATGTTCGTCAATTAACCCAATTTTTATTGGTTCTATTTCTCTAATATATTCTTCAAGCTCGCCTTTGCCTGATGGATAATGAATAACTTTATTATCTATGACTTTATTAATAGTAAAATGAATATGTAGTTTTAAAGACAACTCATTTAATTTACAAGTAGGAATATCTCTACATTTAATAATATTTTTAGCTTTATCAACAAGGAATTCACTCAATCCACCACTTATTAAACTTTGAATAAAACAACAAGGGATTTCTGATGAAATTTCTGAAACATTATTATATATTTGTAAATCTCTTAAATCTAAATCTGGTATATTATGTGTATATTTAAAAAATGCCCCAGAACTTTTTTTCTTTTTTACAGGAGGAGATATTTCTATATTTGTGATAGTATTCATAGTAATAAGGGTTTTGAAATCTAAATCACTTTCAGTTTCACTTGAATCTTCTTTTTCATATATAAAAATATCTTGTAATTTTCTTATATTATTTTTATTAACAGTATATGCTTTTTTACTTCCATTAGATAGAGTATATGTTAATATCATATCTTGATTCTTTAATAGTGCTTTCTCTAATAACAATTTAAGATTCATTTTATTATTAATTTTTATATTAATAGGTTGCTTATTTTGAAAAAAATTATTGAGAGACATTAGATAATATCCACCTTCTTCATCTATTTTTTTTGCTGGTTTAGTTAATTTTCCATTTTTAATTGGAGAATATTTTAAATTATATATTTCTTTGAATTTTTTATTAAAAAATTTAATATAAGATTTTGAAATTTTGTCTAAATATATGCTTCTACCTTTGAAGCCTAATTCTTTAGCTCTTTTCTTAAATTCTTTTTGTTCTTTATTAGTATCTAATAGATACTTATTAAGGTAATATTTCATAGTATTTGGAATTTCATCCATAGTATTTGGATTTTCATCCATATCTGCTTATATATATATATAATATTTTAATCTTTAAGTAGGTTTAATTATTAATTAATATAAACAAATAATTAAACTTATCATTACCTACAAATAGAAACAAATTATAGAGTTTTAAAGTGTAATTTAATATAAATAATATAAATAATATAAATAATTAATTAAAAAAAAAATGCACATTTAAAATATGAACTTTTAAAATATGAACTTTTAATAGTCATCATCACTTGTATCTTCTTCTCCGATTAAATACATAATAGAGGGTAAATATACATTATAAGGAGCTTGAGAATATTTATAACTTCTTTCATAGAAATAATTATTTAATTCACCCATAAGAGACTCTTCATAAGGGTTAGACTCTAATATTTCTTTATCAATAATTTCTTGAATATCAACAGGGAGATTTTTATAAATATGAGACATTTGTAATTATATATATATATTATGTTGTTTTTAAGTAGTTTAATTATTAATTAGAAATAAGAAATAATTAAATATTCATCAATAATTGTGATCAGAACGATGTATTACTATATATATAGGAGGTATAATAAAAAAAAAAAAAAAAATTAAAAAAAAAAAAAAAAAATAATCTATATGGAATAATAGTATTTGATACAGCATATAGAAATTTTCATTCTTTTAATCTTATTTTGTGATTTGGTTAGTAATATATCATTAACATTATTAATAAAAATTTTTTCTTCTAAAAATCTTATCTTATCTTCAAGTAATATTATAATATTTTCAGCATCATTTATCTCTTCTTCTGTGAAATTAAAACAGAAATTCATTTATATTATATTATATATATATTTAATAAATAATTTTTAATTAATTTTTCTAATTCAAATTTATCTCTTTCAATTTCATTATCATTTTCTTTAAAAAGTTTTTTATCTTCTTTATCAACTTTATATAGATGATTTTGTTCTCCTTTTATAATAGTATTCTTTTTATAATCATCAAATTTTTTTTGTTTTTCAATTATTAATAATGCTTGATTATTTATTATTTCAACAGACATATTTATATTTAATTAATATAATTATTTTTTTAAGTATAACCAATTATTAATTAAAACTATTTAAAAATAAAATATTATATTATTATAAGAATGCGTGAATTCACATTTAATTATGATGATGCTATTGATGTTTCAATTAATATGGTTAGAAAATTAAAAAATATAAATAAAGATGAAGGTGGTTATTATTTCTATGGAGGAACTAAAAATAATGATATTGAATGTGATTATAATAAAACAATTTTAGAAGACAATGAATCAAGATTAAGAAAAACATTTAAAAATTATTCTAATTGGTCTAATATGAGAAAAAGTCAAAAACCGGTTGGTAATCATTTAAGATTTATTTTTTGTAAATTAACAAATCAAAAAAAAATAGAAGGTATTACTATTAAATTTGGATTACATACTTGTAAAAAATATTATATTCCTGATTGTATTACGTTGGATATTTAAATGATTGTAAATATCCATCCATATTTCCATAAAATCCCTTATCACCTCCAAACATATCGCTTGGTTTTTCTGCTCTTTGTCTTAATCCAGTTGGAGCTAAGTTTTCAAATGCTTCTAAATTTCGCATATCAGAAACAAGTTCTGATTTTCTTCCTATTTTAAATATTCTTCCGATTTTCTGCCCTAAGCTTAAAAATGGTCTAAAACCTTTACGAATAAAACCAATCATTATACTTACTTATTAGAAATTAATTTAAACTTATAAAAAATTTAATTACCTATATATGAACTAACATTTCCAATATATCCTCCACTTTTACCAATTTCATCATATGGTCTTAAATAATTTCCTGGTGGTAATCCACTACTACCTCCTCCTTGATAAAATTTAGGTATATCAATAAATCTATTAGCAGTATTATTTAATACCTGTTCTCGCATAACACCTGCTGGTTGTGCTTTTCGTCCTAAATTAAAAATTTGACTAAATTTCCGCCCAATAGTTGCAATTGGTCGTCCAATTCTTTTAAAGAATCCGAACATTTATATTAATATATTAGATTTTATTTTTTATTATTATTAATATTTTTTATTATAGCAGATTCACCAAAAATATAATACATAGGGTCATTTTTTAAATTATCAGGTATTTTTTTTATGCTCTTTTTTTTTGGTCGTGATTTTTCAATTGTATATTCTTCTTTTTGATTATCCATATAATATTAATTAGAAAAAAAGTTTATTTTGTTCTTCTTATAATATCAGCAATTTCTCTCATCTGTGTTGGTGATAATGTTGCTATATTTTTCCCTTTAGGACGTTGTTCTTTCATTTGACTTACTCTTTCAGATAATAAACCTCTAATATTTTCAGGAAATCTATTTATCTGTTCTCCTTCAAAAAAACTAAATAAAACATAATTAGGAGGGACAGCACCTGATGGTAATCGTTGAGTTCTAAATTCTCTACCAGTTGTAGTATATATTAAATTTTTATCAGAATTTCTCTCTCCCATTTGTGGTCTGGCTGGTCTAACACCTGTTATTACTTGTTGTGCTATTGATTGTGATTCAGTGTTGTCTATTGTATCCGCTTGTTGTGTTATTAATGAATTATTTTCGGGTGGTGGTGAACGTTCTTGAGGAGATAATATATTTTCTAAACTAATACTTTCCATAACTGACTCTGTTTCTCGTTCTCTATTAATTCTTTCTTCTTCTTCTAATTGATTCTGATAATCAAGAAGTTCTCTTTCTGTTTGTTGTTGAAGTTGTTTTATTCTTTCGTCTTCTATTTTTTCTTCTTGAAGTCTTTGTTCTTCTACTATATCTGTTTCTTCTTTAGTCATTTTACGTTCTTCTTCTAATCCTTGTTGTGCTCTAATTAAATTTAATTCAACATTTAATTTTTCATTTTCTGATTGTAATAATTCATTTTGTCTTTCACTTTCAATAACGTTTTGTTGTGCTAATTCTGCCTGGCGTTCTATATCTTCCATTAATGTTAATTGTTCTTCTTGTTCGTTATTAAAATATAAATTTTTAGCATTATCAACTGCTTTCATACCCATTAATAATGAATTTAAACCAGCATTTCCTACTTTAGAACTCGGAGCTCCGAATAATCCCCACGCTTGTCCTCTCAATTCCATATCATCTATAGCCTCGTTAATTTTTCTTTGTTGTTCTTCTTTGTTTTCTCGTTCAATTTGTAATTCATCTTTTATTTCTTGTAGAGTTTTTTGTTGGTCTTGTCTATTTTCTCTTTCAATATCTAATTCATCTTGTATTTCCTCGTAATTCTTATCAAAAAATTCTTGTCCTGTTCCACCTTGACCTGTTCCTTCTTGTCCTGCTTGTGCTTCACCTTGTAGATTTATTCCTTGTTGTAATACAGGTTCATTTATTATATTCTCTGTTTCTCCTAAATTAGAATTCATAAGATGGTCGTTCAACCAATATGTTCCCCCTAATATACCCCCTAATGTTCCAACGATAGAACCCATAAAAGAACTAGATTCAGGTTCGGGATTTAAATTTACTGGGTCTTGTTGAATAATGTCTGCTTCTTGTGGTGGAATATTTGATGGTTTTGATTGTTTATTTTCTGGTTCTGATTTTGTATTTTTTATTGGATTATTAGCGTTTTGTTTAAATAATTGATTAAGATTAGCATCTCTTAAAACTTGGTTTGATTGTTGACTATTTTGACTTAAAATTAATGAAATTAAATCTTGATTAGTTAATCCTTGATTTGATTGTTGATTTTGTTGATTTGTATTTTCATTTAAATTTTGTTGATTTGTATTTTCATTTAAATTTTGTTGATTTGTTTCTTCTATTTCATTATCATATTCATTAACATCAGATAAATATTCATCAGCATCAAAGAAATATTCATCACCATCATCATCATCATCATCATCATCATCATCATCATCATCTGGTCTACCTCCTCCTCTATCAATTGGTTTTTTCTTCTTCTTCTTTTTAGTAAAAAATTTAAATCCTTTACTTAATAAATAAGCTTCTAATTTTTTAAATTCGGATTTTATCCATTTTATTTTATCAGTAATAATTTCTTTTCCTGAAGAATATTCATATATGTATGAAGCTATTACACTAATAGTTGATAATAATGAACTACCAATAAATACTTGTCCTGTTAAATTATTAGTTGCTCCCATAGCATATAAAATAATACCAAGCACTGCGTCTAATGAATAGTTAAATACAGTTTTTTTTAGCATTGTTTCAATATTATCTTTTTTAGCATCAATTGTATCTCCTAGAATGTTTTTTAATTTACCACTAATTTCCTGTGCTTTTTCTATTACTACTGATTTGTCTTCATTTTTGATTTTCATTTGTTTAGAATCAATATCTTTTATACTTTTTTCTCCTCCAACATTACCTTTTATTAATCCAGCTTTACCTGATACAGCTTTACTTTTTACTTGTTTTTTCCTTATTCTTGTTCTTACCTTTTCAGCTTCTCTACAATTTCTAAATAATTCCTCAACATCTAATTCTTTTTTATCAGCACTTTGAATTAAATATCTGGAACAACCTAAACCTATGAAATCTTTTTTAATATCTAAATCTTTTATTTCTTCTTCTAACTCCTCTATGTCTTCTAGTTCTTCCCATTTAGAATTTTTATCAATTTTCTTTATTAATTTTATATCTTTCTTTTCTAATTTGATTATTTTACTTTTATCATTATTGTCTTTATCCATATATTATTAATTAGAAAAAATTTTCAATATTATTCTTCTAAATGAACTTCTTCCATATTATTTTTAAAAGGAATTGATGGTTCTTGTTCGTCATTAATCTTACGAACACAAGAACAGCAAGGACTAGAGATACTGACACACCTGCTGTGCTGGATGGTAGAAATTATACTAACAATCCCTGATATTGAAATAGTTAAAATCATAGGAACTATTAATGGGTCAATCATTATATCTATTATAATAAAAAAAATTTACTAATCATTTTGATATTACTTTTTTTAAAAAAAGTATTTACAAAAGCATAATCATTTCATTAACGCTTTAATTTCATTATATTCTTTAGTTCCTTTTTTTGGTATTAGATATTTACCACCTTTTGCTTTATTCCATTCTTTAAGGGCTTCAAACCAAGTCTTAACATTATTATTCATTTTCTTTTTCATCTTTATAATTATAGATTAGAAAATAAATTTTAAAGATAATTTTTTTTTGATATTACAAATTCTTTCTTAAAACCATTAAATATTTTTGATTTATTACTATCAATAAACATAAAATTATAAGGAGTGTTATATGTTCTATGTAGTATATCATTAAACATTGGTTTATCACAATGTATCAACTCGTCAAAAATAGTTTGTAATTCCGATTTTGTATGTCTTGGGTCATATAAACACCAATGAGTTATTTGACTTCTGACTTGTCTTGGTAAATTATTGAGACGTTGTGCTATAATTATAACTGAAACAGAACCAGATTCGATTTGATTTCCATTATCGTCTAATAGAGGACGTCCTAAATGACGATTATTTTGAAATAATTTTTTAATATCTTCATTAGCGTCTCTCTTTAATTCGTGAGAACAATCGTCAATTATTAATAATGTTCTACCTTCTTTATCTTCCTCATTTTGTATTCTATCCAGTATTTCAGGTAATTTTTCAAGTGAATTATAAAAATGAGAATCATGTAATTTTGGTTTTTTATCCATACTTTTCACACTTGGTGATATATAAAATACATTACTAAACCTTTTACAATATATTTTATTCTTACCTGAGCGTTCTGTTAAACACCTTAATAAATTAGTTTTTCCACTTCCACTTTTGCCTATTATTGCCATACGAAACCACCCTTCGTTCGATCCCGGAAGTGGTTGTGGTATATCACAATCAATAATATCATCACATTTAAAATTGAATTTTTTAATATCTACACTATCAGCTAATTCTTCCTCAATTAAACTCATTTATAATTATAATATAGAAAAAAATATTACCAAAGTATTTTATGACTCCAATATTTGGCTGTTTCCTTATTAGTAGTATTCCTATCACCGTGTCTTGAATAATAATTATCTCTTCTTTTCTTATCAAAATGATTTAATTTAGAATAATGTCCTAATTTATCCTGATATTGTCCGTATCTATTATCTCCAAAGTGTATTACTCCTATTTTAGTTAATACCATATATTTCTTATGTTTTCTATTAGAAACAACTGGTTTATACAATTTTAATTTATCCATTAATTTATATTATATTTTATTTTGATATTACTAATCTTTTTGATATTACTTTTTTTTAAAAAGTATTTTTTAAAAAGTATTTTTATATTTTAGGTATATTATATTTATCAACAATTAATTTATCAATTTTTCTGGCTGGTCCTCCTAATAATACACTACTATATCTACCTATACCCCAACTTTGAGGACTTTGATTTGGTCTTGAACCTGAACTATAATATGCTCCTTCGCCTTTATCTTTAATTTCTTCTAATCCTTTTTCTATTTCCTTTTTTTGTTTAGGTGTTTTTCCTAGTATATTTGCTATATTTGAAATAGAAGCAGTTTTAATATTCAGTTTCTTTTTAACTTTATCTACATAACCACTTGGTTTTGATTTAAAACTATCAAGTTTTTTTCGTTCTGTATATATTCCTTTTTTATAATCACTCGTTGATTTATTTAATTGTTTTTTCTGCTTCTTCTTATCATTATCACTTAATGTTTTTGGTATATATCGTTTTGGATATTTTTTTTCAACCATATAATATAAACTTTTATAAAAAGTACAAAAAAAGTATTTTAAAAAAAGATTATTAATATATAAATAATGGAAACTTATATTCCAAATAATATGGAATTCATATTAAAGAAAGATATTAAAAGATTTAGGAATTATTTACTAGAAGAATCATATGAAGAATTTAATGATTATGATAATGAAAAAATATTTAATTTTTATATATTATCAATAATGGATAATCCTGAAGTAATGAAAGCTGTAAGAGATAAATGTGTAAGAGGTGGGGTAGATTTAAAAGAATTTAATAAATTTATATATATTATGATGAAATATAATTATAAATTAAAAAATGGTATTTTTTCTTGGTATGAAATTGATTCTTGGGACGTTCCTTTTGAAGACATTAAACAGACTACATTAACATATATATTAATTTAATCTATCTTTTTGATATTACTTTTTTTTAAAAAGTATTTATAGCCCATATGCTCTTAATATCTGTTGTCTTGTATATTTAACAGGTTCTGGTTCAGGTTCTGGTTCAGGTTCTGGCTCAGGTTCAGGTGTAGGAATATTAACTGGTTCTGATTGAACTACAGGTGTTGGTTGAACTACTGGTTCTTTCTTTTTACTTTTTCGTCTTCTACTAATAACGATTTCTTGGTCGCTTTCATCTGTTTCCTCTTCTACAATTATGCGTGGTTTCCTTGCTTTTCTTTTAGGTTTTTTAACAACAATAGGTTCAGGTTCAGGTTCTGATTCTAATTCAGGTTCAGGCTCGGGCTCGGGCTCAATTGCAACTTTTGCTTGGATTTTCTCTAATTTTAATTTTTCTCGTTTCTCTTTTAATTTTTCTTGTGCTTTTTTTAATGCTTGAATTTGTTTAGCAGTTCTTGGTTTTTTAACTTTTGGTTTCTCCATTGTTTCTTCAATATCTTCATTAACTTCTTCAATGTTTTCAATGTTTTTTTCAATGTTTTTTTTCATTGTAGATTATAATATAATATGAGATAATAATTTCAGAAAAAAATCTAATTAAATATTATATGCCTATTCGTAGTTTAAATGGATTGGATTATTCGGTAAGGTCATTAAATGGATTAAGTAATGTAATTGATTATAGTGTATCCTTACCATTAACTATGGATTCTGATTATAATATAAAATTATCTAATTTAACCTCTTATG